>Ga0208826_1000475_pt1 | contig 41803 bp, 40 predicted proteins | sample AD_UKC115_MetaG_FD_184451 | JGI IMG/M metagenome (GOLD analysis project Ga0208826, IMG submission 184451) | Active sludge microbial communities of municipal wastewater-treating anaerobic digesters from Hong Kong - AD_UKC115_MetaG (SPAdes)... | ecosystem: Engineered > Bioreactor > Anaerobic >... | reverse complement strand
GCCACGGCTGATTCCAATTTCATAACAAAAGATGCCGGAGAGCGAAAAATGCTCCCCGGCATTTTTATTGGGAAGAAAGAAGAATCCCCCTCCCTCCGCAAGCGGCGTCTCCGGTGCGGGCGCGCAGCTTCCCAAAAGCGCCCGGAAGGGGAATCCATCCGGCTGGGCTGCGGGAAAGCCGGGAATTTCGTTCCGGATTTTGCGGCACATCCCTGCAAATGCAGCCCGCCGCTGCAAAAGATGCGTTTTCTGCATGGACGGAAAAGGCGTATCCTCAAAATGGGGCGGCCTTGTAAAAGCGTTCCTGTTTTGATATAATAAAAATCGTGCCGGAATTCCGGGAAAATCTGCCTGTACTTTTTGGGCGGAGAAGGCATAACATATAGGATGGTGACCATATGAAGATCCTCTCTTTGGAGTCTTCCTGCGACGAAACCGCGGCTGCGGTGATCGAGGACGGGCGGAAAATCTGCTCCAACGTCGTTAACACGCAAGTAGCGGAGCACGGCCTCTACGGCGGCGTTGTGCCGGAAATTGCCTCCCGCCGCCACACGGAGAATATCGTCGGCGTGACGGAAAAGGCGCTTGCCGATGCAGGCGTCACGCTCGGCGACATCGATGCCGTCGCGGTGACGGCGGCGCCGGGCCTGATCGGGGCCCTGCTCGTCGGCGTCAGTTTCGCCAAGGGCCTCTCCTTTGCCGCAGGCAAGCCGCTCATTCCGGTCCACCATCTCCGCAGCCATATCGCGGCAAATTATCTCGCGCACCCGGAGCTGGAACCGCCGTTTCTCTGCCTTGTTGTCTCCGGCGGCCACAGCCATATCGTCTCGGTCGACGGCTATACGCAGTTTCGCATCCTCGGCAGGACGCGGGACGACGCCGCCGGCGAGGCCTTCGACAAGGCCGCGCGGGCCATGGGTCTGCCGTATCCGGGCGGCGTCTCCCTCGATCAGGAGGCCGCGAAGGGCGATCCGAAAGCCTTCCGCCTGCCGAAGCCGCATGTGGAGGGCTGCCCGCTCGATATGAGCTTTTCCGGTCTCAAGACCGCGGTAGTCAATCTCCTCCACAATGCGGAACAGCGCGGCGAGACGGTCAGCATCCCGGATCTCTGCGCCTCCTACCAGAACGCCGTCTGCCATGCGCTGGTCGACCGGCTCATGATGGCCGCGGAGGAGGGCGGATACCGCACCATCGTGGCGGCGGGCGGCGTCTCGGCCAATTCCGGGCTGCGCGCGCTGCTCGACCGGGAATGCAAACGCCGTCACCTGCGGCTGTTTGTGCCGCCGCTCTCCCTCTGCGGGGACAACGGCGCCATGGTCGGTTCGCAGGCGTATTACGAGGCACTGGCCGGCCATTTTGCGGGCCTTGACCTCAACGCCGCGCCGAGCATGGCCATCGACGATGAATTTTAAAAATTTATTTGCAGGAATTCATCTAAAAAATTGCAAATTTTATGGGCCGGCACTTGAAATATTCGAGCGCCGGCGTTATAATATGAATATCGGAAAGCTCCATGTGGCATTTCTGAAGATTCTGAAAGGAGAATTTCCCCCTATGACCGAAAACCCCCATGTACTGAATTGGATGGATGAGATGGTTGCCCTCTGCAAGCCCGACCGGGTTGTCTGGATGGACGGCAGCGAGGAGCAGCTCCAGGCCTTGCGCGACGAAGCGATCTCCACCGGCGAGATGGAGACCTTGAATGAAGAAAAACTTCCGGGCTGTCTGCTTCACCGGACCGCGGTCAACGACGTCGCGAGAGTCGAAGCCCGTACTTTTATCTGCACCGAGAAGGAAGAAAACGCCGGCCCGACAAATAACTGGGTGGCAAAGGATGAGATGTATGCCCGGCTTCGCCCGCTCTACGACGGCGCGATGACCGGCCGCACCATGTATGTCATTCCGTACTGCATGGGGCAGATCGGCAGCCCCTTTGCCAAGATCGGCATCGAGCTCACCGACTCCATCTATGTCGTGCTCAACATGAGCATCATGACGAGAATGGGTCAACAGGCGCTCGATCAGCTCGGCGATTCCGCGGATTTTGTCAAGGGTCTCCACGCCAAAAAAGAGATTGACGAAAACAACCGCTATATCTGCCAGTTCCCGGAAGACAATACGATCTGGTCCGTCAACTCGGGCTACGGCGGCAACGTGCTGCTCGGCAAGAAGTGTTTTGCCCTGCGCATCGCCTCGTGGCAGGGCTGGAAAGAGGGCTGGATGGCCGAGCACATGCTGATCCTCGGCATCGAGAACCCGCAGGGCGAAGTCAAGTATATCACCGCCGCGTTCCCGTCCTCCTGCGGCAAGACGAACCTTGCCATGCTGATTCCGCCGAAGTTCTATGCGGATAAGGGCTATAAAGTCTGGTGCGTCGGCGACGATATCGCCTGGCTCCGCATCGGGCCGGACGGCAGGCTCTGGGCCGTCAACCCGGAGAACGGCTTCTTCGGCGTCGCGCCGGGCACCAACGAGAAATCCAACCCCAACGCCCTCGCCGCCACCAAGAAGGGCACCATTTTTACAAACGTCGTTCACGACCTCGACCAGAACACCGTCTGGTGGGAGGGCCTCGATAAAAATCCACCGGAGCACGCGATCGACTGGAAGGGCAACCCCTGGAACGGTAAGACCGCCACGGAAAAGGGTGCTCATCCGAACAGCCGCTTTACCGCGCCCGCAAAGAACTGCCCGTGCGTCAGCCCGAAGTTCGACGATCCGGCCGGCGTGCCGATCTCCGCGATGATCTTCGGCGGCCGCCGCGCAAAAACGGCCCCGCTGGTCTATCAATCCAGAGACTGGCAGCACGGCGTATTTGTCGGCTCCGTCATGGCCTCCGAGACGACGGCCGCGGCCGCCGGTGCAGTCGGTGTGGTCCGCCGCGACCCGATGGCGATGCTGCCGTTCTGCGGCTACCACATGGGCGACTATTTCGCGCACTGGCTCGAAATGGGCGAAAAACTCGGCGACAAAGCGCCGAAAATCTTTAACGTCAACTGGTTCCGCACCGACGAAAACGGCAGCTTCATCTGGCCGGGTTACGGCGAGAATATGCGCGTGCTGATGTGGATCCTCGGGCGCTGCGACGGCTCCGCCGACGCGGTCGAGACGCCGATCGGTTACGAGCCGAAGCCGGAGGACATCGAGACCGAGGGCCTCGAGGGCATCACGGCGGAGACGATTGCCGGGCTGCTGGACGTCGACCCCGAACTCTGGAAGGAGGAGGCCGCCGGCATCCGCGAATTCTATAAGAAGTTCGGCGACAAGCTCCCAAAGGCGCTCGGCGACGAGCTTGACATCCTTGAGAAAAATCTCGGCATGAAATAAAAGCATCCGGAATCGCGGAGCCTTTTTTCGCCGGGAGGCAACATGAAAATGACTTTAAAACACCGGTACGGCATATGCCGCGCCGGTGTTTTTATGCACGGAGGTCGGACTCTGCGCACGGAAATCCCGTCCGTAAGCCATAAAATTCCGATTTTTCGGGTTGGGAGTGACCAAATATGCCGCATCACGCCCAGCTTGGGCGCATACGCGGGAGTCGGCGGATATGCCGCCCGATAAAGGCGCCGGATCGGGCATGCGCTTTTTTTGCCGGCACCTCAGGATTGAGATCCGCATGGCCCGCTTCTCCGTTTTTCCTGCTCGGATTTCTCTCCGCCGGGGCACAGAGAAAAAACGGCAGCCCCTTTGCCCTAAAAGCAGCACGCGGATGACCTTTTTTGCTGCAAACGCGGATGAAAGGAGAATCTGCTTGCCAATGCGGGGAAAAGCGGCTATAATAAATTTCGAAAAAATCAAATATGCACGATGCTCCATCCGCCGTCAAACGCGGAACATGGAAAGGGATAAGAACCCACGAGTCGGTCACTGTGCGGCAGCCGTTGCAGACTGCCCAGTCAGATACATGGGGGCATCGCCGCGATTCCGCCAAGACCGGAACGCGCCTCAAAAGGGTTACCCGGTCTTGCGGCCGGGTTTTTTTATGCCCGGAGACAGGAGGAACCATGAAGGGAACGCTTTATGGCATCGGCGTCGGCCCGGGCGACCCGGAACTGATGACGCTCAAAGCGGTGCGTCGCATCCGGGAGGCGGAGGTCATCGTCGTGCCCGCAAAACCCAAAACCGAATCGGCGGCCTACCGGATCGCCGAAAAAGCCGTCCCGGAGCTTTCCGGCAAGCCCGTTTTAGAGCTGGACTGGCCCATGACGAAGGACCGGAGGGCGCTGGAGACGTATTACCGCTCGGCTGCAAAGGAGATCGAGGCTCTTCTCGACCAGGGGAAGGATGCGGCGTTTCTGACGCTCGGGGATCCGACCGTCTACGCGACGTATCTCTATCTCCACCGCCTCGCGGCGGCGGACGGCTACCCCGCGGAGATCGTGAGCGGCGTGCCCTCCTTCTGCGCGGCGGCGGCGCGGTTCGGAATCGGGCTCGCGGAAAACAGCGAAGAATTACATATCTTCCCGGCGTCTTATCCCGACGAATCCCTGCTCCGGCTGCCGGGCACCAAGGTGCTGATGAAGCCGGCCTCGGCCCTGACGGAACTCCGGCGGCAGCTCGCGGAGGATAAGGAACATGAGGTTTTTGCGGCGGTCAACTGCGGCATGGAGGGCGAGAAGCTCTGCCGGGGCGCGGAGACGATCCCGGACGACGCGGGCTATTTCACGCTGATCCTTGTAAAGGAAAAACACGGGAAGGCGGGGCAGGAGTAGGCGTGCTGGAACAATATATGGACGTCGGCAGGCGCAGGATGCGCTGCGGCTACACGACGGGCACCTGCGCGGCAGCCGCCGCCGGAGCCGCCGCCGAATTCTTATTTACAAAAGAATGGCCGGAGGCGGTCGTAGTAAACACCCCGGCCGGAATCGCCGTGCGCATAGAGATCGAGGAGACCGGCACCTCGGCGGATGCCGCGTGGTGCGGGGTTCGCAAGGACGGCGGGGACGACATCGACGCCACCGACGGGATGTGGATCTTCTGCGAAGTCGCTTTGCAGGAAGAGTTGGGTGTGCGGATTCTCGGAGGAGAAGGCATCGGCCGCGTGACGAAACCGGGCCTCGATCAGCCCGTGGGCGAGGCGGCGATCAACCGCACGCCGCGGCAGATGATCGGAGAACAGCTCCGGGCCGCCGCCGCCGGCTATGGATATCAAGGCGGCTTTCGCGTGACGGTATTTGCGCCGGAGGGAGCAAAGCGGGCCCTGCGTACTTATAACCCGGTGCTGGGTGTGACGGGCGGCATCTCCATCCTGGGCACCAGCGGCATCGTGCGCCCGATGAGCGAAGAGGCCATCGTGGATACGATCCGCGCGGAGATCCGGGTGAAGGCGGCCGGGGGCCTGCGCGACCTGATCCTTACGCCCGGAAATATCGGTGCGGAGTATATGCAAAGTATTTCATTGGATAGAACCCACGCGGCGGAATGCTCCAACCACATCGGCGAGGCGATCGACTTCGCGGCGCTCGAGGGCTTCCGGTCCGTTTTGCTGATCGGCCACGCCGGGAAGCTTGTCAAGGTGGCCTCCGGCGTCATGAATACGCATTCGCGATATGCGGACTGCCGGATGGAGACGCTCTGTGCCCACGCGGCCCTCTGCGGCGCGCCGAAAGAGACCGTCTCCGGCATCATGGCCTGCGTCGCCGTGGACGAGGCGATCTCGATTCTGGAAGAGGCCGGCCTGCGGGAGCCTGTCATGGCCTCCGTGATGGAAAAAATGGAGGAGCATCTCCGGCGCCGGGCGGGTCCGGATCTTGCGATCGGGGCGGTCATGTTCACGGAGAAACACGGCTTTCTCGGAAAAACAAAAGAAGCGGATGCCCTTCTGCGGCGGCATCCGGCGATAGAGGAGGAGACGGAATGATTCATTTTGTAGGAGCGGGCCCGGGTGCGGCCGATCTGATTACGGTGCGGGGCGAGCGGCTTCTGCGGGAGGCGGACGCCGTCATCTACGCGGGTTCGCTCGTTAACCCGGCGCTGTTGGAAATCTGCAAAACCGGCTGCCGGATCTTTGATTCCGCCTCCATGACCTTGGAGGAGGTTATCGCCGAGATGCAAAGGGCCGAGGCGGTGGGCGGGAGCACCGTGCGGCTGCACACGGGCGATCCGTGCATCTACGGCGCAATCCGCGAGCAGATGGATCGGCTCGACGAGCTCGGCATCGCCTACGATGTTTGCCCCGGCGTCTCCTCTTTTTGTGGGGCGGCGGCGGCGCTCCGGGCGGAATACACGCTGCCCGGAGTCTCTCAGTCGGTGATCCTGACCCGCATGGAGGGCCGGACGCCGATGCCGGAGGGCGAAAAGCTCCGGATGCTCGCCTCTCACGGGGCCACGATGGTGATCTTTCTCTCCGCCGGCATGCTCGAAACGGTTGCGGCGGATCTGATTGCCGGCGGATATTCCACAGATACGCCCGCCGCGATCGTTTATAAAGCGACTTGGCCGGAGGAGCGCGTTTTCCGCTGCACGGTAGGCACGCTCGCCGAGACGGCAAAGGAAAACGGTGTCACCCACACGGCGCTCATCACGGTGGGCGGCTTCCTGCACGGGGCTTACGACCGCTCGAAGCTCTACGACCCGGCGTTTTCGCACGGCTTCCGGAAGGCGGAAGCCGAATGATGCTTTCGCTGGCCGCATTTACCGCGCGGGGCTGCGAACTTGCAGCGAAAATCGCCGCGGTCTTCCCCGGCTCGTCCGTCTGGGCGCCGGAAAAGCTCGGCTCGGATGCTCTGCCCCTTCCCGACCTGCACGCATGGACGGGGGAACGGTTTGCCGGCGGCGGCGCGCTTGTGTTCGTCGGCGCGGCCGGAATTGCGGTGCGGGCCGTCGCGCCCTTCGTCAAAGACAAATTTACCGATCCGGCCGTCCTCTCGGTGGATGAGGCGGGCCGGTATGTGATCCCGCTGCTCTCCGGGCACGTGGGCGGCGCGAACGCGCTTGCCCGCAGAATTGCCGAAGTGACCGGCGGCGAGGCGGCAATTTCCACGGCGACGGACGTAAGCGGCCTCTTTGCCGTGGATGTTTGGGCGGCGGAGCAGGAGCTTGCCATCTGCGGGCGGGAGGCGGCAAAACATATTTCCGCGGCGCTGCTCCGGGGAGAAAAAGTCGGCTTTTGCTCCGATTTCCCGGCCGAAGGGCCTCTGCCGGAAGGCGTTTTAGAGGTTTCTGCCGCGCAAAGCGTGTCGGACCCGAGTGTGACGGAAGCTTCCGCCGCGCACGGGGAAGGCGGAGAACATCTCCGCCCGGAGCTCGGCGTCCGCGTCACGCTGGATGAGGAGGCCTCCGCGTTTGCCGAAACGCTCCGCCTGATCCCAAAAGTCGTCACCGTCGGGGTGGGCTGCCGCCGCGGCATTTCGGAGGAGGAGATCCGGGCGGTGGTGCTCAACGTGCTGCATGAGCATCATATTTCGCCGAAGGCGGTCTGCCGGCTGGCGACGATCGACGTCAAAAAGGATGAAGCGGGGCTGCTCGCGTTTGCGGAGCGGATGGGCTGGCCGATTTGCTTTTTCACGGCGGAGGAGCTCTCCGCGGTGCCGGGCGAATTTGCCGCTTCCGCTTTTGTAAAGGATACGGTTGGGGTTGACAACGTCTGCGAGCGGGCGGCAGTGTTCTCCGGCGGGAAATTATTGATAAAAAAACAGGCCGGCGGCGGCGTGACCGTTGCCGCATCGGCATCACCCTATGCGGTGTATTTTAAGGAGGAAACGGCATGGCGGGAAAATTGACCGTCGTCGGGCTCGGCGGCGGAGGCGGAGAGGATATGACTCTCCGGGCGGCGGATGTGCTCCGGTCCTGCGAGGTGATCGCCGGATACAGCGGGTATATCTCCCTCATCCGGGATGATTACCCGGAGAAGGAGGTTCTCTCCACGGGCATGTGCGGCGAGGAGGAGCGGTGCCGGGCGGCGCTCGAAAAGGCGGCGGAAGGAAAAACCGTCGCGATGGTCTGCTCGGGCGACCCGGGCGTCTACGGGATGGCGGGGCTCTGCCTCGAGCTGAACGCCGCGCTGCCGGAGCCGGTGGAGATTGAGGTCGTGCCGGGCGTGACGGCGGCCTGCAGCGGAGCCGCGCTTCTGGGCGCGCCCCTCGGGCACGATTTCGCCGTGATCTCGCTCTCCGACCTGCTGACGCCGTGGGAAGTGATCGAAAAACGGCTCCGTGCCGCGGCGGAAGGGGATTTCATCCTCTGCCTCTACAATCCGGCGAGCTTCCACCGGGCGGATTATCTCGCCCGCGCCTGCGATATCCTGCTGGAACAGAAATCCCCCGAGACGGTCTGCGGTATGGCACGGCAGATCGGTCGGGAGGAGGAATCCATGCGGATTCTGCCGCTCCGGGAGCTGCGGGATACGCCGGCCGATATGTTCACAACGGTCTTTGTCGGAAACTCCCGCACGAAGGAGCTCGGCGGCCGTATGGTCACGCCGCGCGGGTATCCGCTCCATGAATAAACGGGTTCTGCTCTTCGGCGGCACGGCCGATGCCCGGGAACTCGCGGCGGAACTTCTCGCATGTGGCTGGGAGGTGACCGCCGCCGCCGCCACGGAATACGGCGGCGAGCTGCTGGAAGAGATCCCGGGCATCCGGATCCACACGGGCCGGATGGACGAAGCCGGGATGGCCGCCTACATAAAAGAAAACGTCTTCGCGGCCGTCGTGGACGCGACGCATCCTTACGCCTGCGAGGCGACAAAAAATATCCGCGCCGCCGCAGAGGAGACGGGCCTGCCGTATCTGCGCCTGCTGCGGCCGCAGGTTCCGGCCTGCGGCTGCGAAATCCGCTTTGCGGAAGATACTGTGGATGCCGCCCGGATTTTGGGCGACCTTCCGGGCAATGTGCTGCTGACGACGGGCAGCAAGGAGCTGGAGGCGTTCACCGCCGTTCCGAATTACCGGGAGCGGCTCTACATCCGCATCCTGCCGCAGGAGGAGTCGCTTGCGCATGCGCTGCGGCTGGGCTTTTTGCCAACCCATATCCTCTGTATGCAGGGGCCGTTCAGCGAGAGAATGAATCTCGCAGTGCTGCTCGAATACGGCATCCGCACGCTGGTGACCAAGGATACCGGCGCGCCCGGCGGCTTTGCCGAGAAGGCGCAGGCCGCGAAAGAAGCCGGCGCCCTGCTGCTTGTGATCCGCAGGCAGGAGGAGACCGGCTTGACGCGGGAGGAACTGATTCACGCTTTGGAAAAAAACTATAGCCGTGAGCACGGTTCCTGCCCCGAAACCTGCCGGGACTGACACCTGTGTGCGGAAACGAAAAACCGGATGCTCGCGGGGAAAAATGATTTCAGCGCCGGAAAGGCCGCCACGGGCGCGGGCGATATTTGATTTTGAAATCGTCACCCGGGGGTTTCGGAGCGGGATGAAAGAGCCCGACGCGGGAGAAACGGATTCTTACGCCGGAAAGGCCGCCGCTAACGGGAGCGGGCATCCGTTTTCGGGTTTGACGGCTGTCCGGGAATTTAAACAAACGAATAATTGCCTGCGGGAAGCGCGGGTTTCCATACGGAAAGGAGCGTCCGGCCATGAGCGGAAAATTGACCCTGATCGGGATCGGCATGGGAAATCCCAATACGCTGACGATAGCGGCAAAGCGCGCCGTCGAAGAAGCGGAGGTGCTGATCGGCGCGGCGCGGCTGCTGGAGACATTCTCCGGCCTTTCGGCCGAGCGCTTCCCGGCGGTCCGCGCGGAGGAGGTGGCCGAGGCGGTCCGCCTCCATGAGGAAAAGAACGTGGCCGTGCTCTATTCCGGCGACACAGGATTTTACAGCGGCGCCGAGAGCCTGTTTCCGCTGCTGCAAGACAGGGAATATGACGTCCTGCCGGGTCTGTCCTCGCTTCAGTACCTCTGCGCGAAGGCGCATACGGCGTGGCAGGATGTGTGCTGCGTCTCGGTGCACGGGCGCGAGGCGGATTGCGCCGGTGAGGTGCAGAGCCACGATAAGGTCTTTTTTCTGACCGGTGGAAACCGGCGCGTACAGGATATCTGCCGGGAGCTCGCGGACCGCGGCATGGGGGAACTCACCGCCTTTGCCGGGGAGCGGCTCTCCTATCCGGACGAGCGCATCGTGCGCGGCGCGGCCGGGGAGCTTGCCGGAATGGCGTTTTCCGATCTCTCCGTGCTGCTGGTCTGCAACGACCGGCCCGTCCGCTCGGAAACGGCGCTCCCCGGCATTCCGGACGAGTCGTTTCTCCGCGGCGGCACGCCGATGACAAAGGCGGAGGTCCGGGCGGTCTGCCTCTCGAAGCTGCGGCTCACCCCCTCCTGCACCGTATGGGACGTGGGCGCGGGTACGGGGTCGGTCTCCGTGGAATGCGCGCTCACCGCGGCAAAAGGACGGGTATTCGCCGTGGAGCGGGATGGGGAGGCGCTCTCCCTGCTGGAACAAAACCGGGAAAAATTCGGCGCGTGGAATCTGGAGATCGTTGCCGGGGAGGCGCCGCGGATTCTGGAAGAGCTGCCGAAGCCCGACCGGGTCTTTGTGGGCGGCTCCGGTGGGAATCTGGAGGAGATCCTGCGGCTGGCGCTGCAAAAAAATCCGGCCGTGCGGATCGCCGTGACCGCGGTCACGCTCGAGACGCTCGCGGAGGCGGTGCGCTGCTTCGGGCTTCTGGAACTCAAAGACATGGAAATTACGGAGCTTGCGGTGGCGAAGGCGCGTCTTGCCGGGAGTTACCACCTGATGCAGGCCCACAATCCGGTCTATCTTCTTTCCGGGGAGGGCGGCGCATGAGAGCGATTCCGAGAATTTTAATCACGGCACCGGTGAGCGGCGGCGGCAAGACCACTGTGACCTGTGCGGTGCTAGGGGCGCTCTGCCGCCGGGGGCTCGATCCGGTCTCCTGCAAATGCGGACCGGATTACATAGACCCCATGTTTCACCGCAAGGTCACCGGCATCCCGGCGGCCAACCTCGACCTCTTCTTCACCGGCCCGGATACGCTTCGGTACCTGCTCGCGGAGAGCGCAGAAGGCTGCGGTTTGGCTGTTTTGGAAGGTGCAATGGGCTTTTACGACGGCATCGGCCCCTCGGGAACGGCGTCCGCCTACGAGGTGGCGAGGGCGACCGAAACGCCCGTTGTGCTGGTGCTCGGCGGCGAGGGCTGCTCTCTCTCCGCGGCGGCGGTCTGTAAGGGAATGGCCGAATTCCGGCCGGATTCCGGCATCCGGGGCGTGATCCTCAACCATGTGGGCGAGGCGCAGTACCGGCGCCTGCGGGAGATGATCGAGAAGGAAACCGGGCTCGCGGTTTACGGATATCTGCCGGAGATGCCGGAGGCCGCGCTCGAAAGCCGGCATCTGGGCCTCGTGACCGCCGGAGAAATCAAAAATATCAAAGAGAAGCTGGCCTCTCTCGCGGAGCAGGCGGAGCGGACGATCCGGATGGATGCGCTTATAGAGCTTGCGGATTCCGCGCCGGAACTGGAAATCCGGGAGCCGCGTCTGCCCGACCCCGTGCCGGGAAAGCCGCGCATCGCGGTCGCGAGGGATAACGCTTTTTGTTTTTATTATGCGGAGAATCTGCGCCTGCTCGAAAAGCTCGGCGCGGAGCTTGTGGCGTTCTCGCCGCTTGCCGACGAGCGCCTGCCGGAGGGGATCTCCGGGCTCTGGCTCGGCGGCGGCTATCCGGAGCTCCATGCCGAAGCGCTCTCAGGGAATACCGCCATGCTCGCCTCCATCCGGGAGGCCGTACGGTCCGGAATGCCCCTCCTTGCGGAGTGCGGCGGGTTTCTCTACCTGCACGACATACTTGAGGATGCGGAGGGAAGGCCTTTCCCGATGGCGGGTATCTTTCCGGGCAGGGCGTACCCGACGGGCAAGCTCACGCGCTTCGGCTATGTGACGCTGACGGCACAGCGGGATGGCCTTCTGGGTCCCCGCGGAACCGCCTGCCCGGCCCACGAGTTCCATTACTGGGAGAGCGAATCTCCCGGAGAGGATTTTACGGCGCAGCGGCCGCAGTCGGCCGGGCACTGGCCCTGCGGCTGCACGGATGTGCACAGTTATGCCGGATTCCCGCATCTTTATCTCTATGGAAATCCGGAAGCGGCGGCGGCCTTCGTAAAGGCCTGTGCGGAATGGAGGCAACAAAAATGACGATGCATCTGTACGCCCTTGCGGCGGGCTTTATGCTGGATCTGCTGATCGGGGATCCAAGCTGGATTCCACACCCCGTGCAGGGGATCGGGAAGCTGATCGCGGCGATGGAGCGCTTTTTGCGCAAAAGATTCCCGAAAACGGCACAGGGCGAGCTCCGGGCCGGAGCCGTGATGGCGGTGTTTGTGCCGCTGTTTTCCGGCGGCCTTACGTGGGCGGTGCTGGCGGGCGCGTATCTGCTCCATCCGTATGCGGGCCTCGTGCTCGAAACGCTGCTCTGCGCCCAGCTTCTGGCGGCGCGGTCCCTGCGCGACGCCGGCATGGCCGTCTACCATGCGCTGACGAAAGGGACGCTCGAGGAGGCGCGCCGTGCGGTCTCAATGGTCGTCGGCCGGGATACGGAGCGGCTGGATGCGGCGGGCGTGACCCGGGCGGCGGTGGAGACCGTGGCGGAGAACGCCTCCGACGGCGAGATCGCGCCCCTGTTCTTTATGGCGCTCGGGGGCGCGCCGCTCGGAATGTTCTATAAAGCGGTCAACACCATGGATTCGATGGTGGGGTATAAAAATGAGAGGTATCTCTATTTCGGGCGCGCCGCGGCAAAGCTTGACGACGCCTGCAACTGCCTGCCCGCCCGCATCAGCGGCGTGCTGATGTGCCTTGTTGCCCCGCTTGCCGGACTCTCCGCGGGCGGCGCGTGGCGCATTTTTCTACGGGACAGGAACAAGCATGCCTCGCCGAACTCGGCGCAGACCGAGGCGGCCTGCGCGGGCGCGCTCGGGCTGCGGCTTAACGGGCCGAACTATTACGGCGGCGTGCTGGTCGAAAAGCCCTATGTCGGGGATGACACGCGGCCGGTTGAGGCGGAGGATATCCGCCGGGCGAACCGGCTGATGCTCATGACGTCGGCGGCAAGCTGGGCGCTGTTTGTGCTGCTCCCGCTGATTTTTATCTGAAAAGCCGCATGAGCACGGGCTCGTGAAAATGCAAATTTCCATGAGCACGGGGCATGCTTCTTGCATCCATTAAATAGGGAGGGATTCCATGGCCAAGACCATTATGGTACAGGGCACCACCTCAAGCGCGGGCAAGAGCTTCCTCTGCGCCGCGCTGTGCAGGATTTTTCGACAGGACGGGTACTCCGTCGCGCCGTTCAAGTCCCAGAATATGGCCCTCAACTCTTTTATCACCAACGAGGGGCTCGAGATGGGCCGGGCACAGGTCATGCAGGCCGAGGCCGCCGGCATCGAGCCCTCCGTGCGGATGAACCCGATCCTCCTCAAACCAACCGGAGATTCCCGTTCGCAGGTGATCGTCAACGGCCGCGTGTACGGGGACTTCACCGCGCGGGAATATTTCGCGATGAAGCAGTCTCTGGTCCCGGATATTAAGAATGCGTTCTTTTCGCTTGCCGCCGAAAACGACATCGTCGTCATCGAGGGAGCGGGTAGCCCGGCGGAGATCAACCTCAAGCATGAGGATCTCGTCAACATGGGGATGGCGGCAATGGCCGGCGCCCCGGTACTGCTCTGCGGCAACATCGATCCGGGCGGCGTGTTCGCGTCGCTCTACGGCACGGTCAAGCTGCTGGATGAGGCCGACCAGCAGCGCATCCGCGGGCTCATCGTCAACAAATTCCGGGGCGACGTGACAATCCTCGAGCCCGGGCTCCGGATGCTGGAGGAGCTCACCGGCCGCCCGGTGGTGGGCGTGGTGCCGTACATGAGGCTCGACCTCGACGACGAGGATTCCCTTTCGGAGCGGTTCTCCCAAAAGGCCGGTTCCGGGGCTGTCGACATCGCGGTGATTCGCCTGCCGCACATCAGCAATTTTACGGATTTTAACCCCCTGCAGCGGATGGACGAGGTCTCCCTGCGCTATGTGGAGACGCCCGGGCAATTCGGGCATCCCGACCTTGTGATCCTGCCGGGAACCAAAAACACGATGGGCGACCTTGCGTGGCTGCGTTCCGTCGGGCTCGAGGAGCCGATCCGGCGCCACGCGGAATCCGGCGGCGCGGTGGTGGGCGTCTGCGGCGGCTACCAGATGCTGGGGAGGCATCTCTCCGATCCGCAGGGCGTCGAGACCGGCGGCGAGGCGGAAGGCGTGGGTCTGCTGCCCTGCGGGACGGTCTTCGCTTCCGGCAAGACCCGCACCCGCACGGAGGGAACGGTCACGCACGCGGAGGGCATTTTCGCGGCTTTAAAAGGAGCATCCTTCACCGGCTACGAGATCCATATGGGCAAAACGTCCTTTGAGCATCCCGCTTTCTCCCTGCTGGACGGGGAACGCCCGGACGGGCTCTCCTGCGGCAATGTCTTCGGCACCTACGTCCACGGCCTGTTTGAAAAGGCGGAGTTTGTTTCGCGGTTCGTCGGCTGTCTGCTGGCGGCCAAAGGGCTTGCGCCGGCCGCTTTGGCGGAGGACTGGAACGAATACAAGGAAAAGCAGTATGATGCGCTCGCTTCCGGCGTCCGGGAGGCGCTCGATATGGAGAAAATCTATCAAATATTGGAGAAGACCGATGAATTACCAGTTTGAACCCATGACCCCTATGGAGATTGAGCGCCGGAGCATGGCGACGATCAAAAAGGAGCTCGGCGGGCGCGTGTTTCCGCCGGAGGTTGAGCCGGTCGTGCTGCGTGTCATCCATACGACGGCCGATTTCGACTATGCGGACAGCCTCGTTTTCTCGGAGGGCGCCGTGGAGGCGGGCATTTCGGCGCTGCGGGGCGGCTCTTCGATCGTCACGGATACGCATATGGCACAATCCGGCATCAACGGCCGTGTGCTCGGATCTTTCGGCGGGAAGGTGTATAATTTCGTCTCCGATCCCGACGTCTCGGCCGAGGCAAAGCGCCGCGGCTGCACGCGCTCCGTCGCGGCGGCGGAGAAAGCGGCCTCTTTGGGAATTCCGCTGATCTGGGCCGTCGGGAACGCGCCGACCTCCCTGATCCGCCTGTGCGAGCTGCTCGAGGAGGATGCCGTACCCGCGCCGCTGCTCGTGATCGGTGTGCCGGTCGGTTTCGTCCATGTGGTGGAGGCAAAGGAGCAGCTGATCGCCACGCTCTCAGAGCGTTCCATCCCCTATATTGTGGCACGCGGGCGCAAGGGCGGCAGCAACGTAGCCGCGGCCGTCTGCAACGCGCTGCTGTATCAGGCCTCGATGGATCGCCGTGAATAAGCCGTTTCCGTTTTTGCGGGAAACGCCTCCGGGGGGGCCGGAAAGGTTGACAGGAGAAAGGGAAAAGGCTACAATAGCGTCGACAATTGAATACCAACCGTTACACGCATATGAGTCTCCGCCGCCGCGGAGCCAAGAAGGAAGTTGGGTGAAATTCCCACACAATGCCGTTGCTGTAATCGGATGGTGCGGTCTCATATCCACTGAAGGAAACTTTGGGAAGGGAAACCGCACGGGAATCCGGAGTCAGAAGACTTGCCCATATGTTTGCGTTATGATTCCGCGGGATTTCGGATAATATCGTGCGTAAACGACGGTTTCGGTGCCTCCTTGCGGATACGGCGCGGAACCATAGATAAAAGCAGGATTCCCCCGGCATGACGCCAGGGGATTTTTTTGCGGATAAAATTCTAAATGGGTGAAGTGACCGGTGCGGTTGGCGGATGTTTGCCAGTACAACAACAGGAGGAACCAGAGAAAATGAAAAAAATTCTTGCCATGCTGACGGCGCTCCTTATGGTGCTGTCTCTCGGCGCCTGCGCAGGTACGGAGACACCGTCCGAGCCGGAGCAGCCGTCGGGGACGGAAGTTCCGGCGGAGGAGCCCGCGGCGGAAAAAGTAATCCTGATGGTCAGCTTCGGCACGAGCTACAACGACAGCCGCGCCCTGACGATCGACGCGATCGAGGCCGCAGCCGCACAGGCCTACCCGGATTGGGAGGTCCGCCGTGCGTTCACGGCACAGACCATCATCGACAAGCTCGCCGCCCGCGACGGCACGGAAATCGACAATGTCGCCGAGGCGATGGAGAAGCTGGTTGCCGACGGCGTGAAGGAAGTCGTCGTGCAGCCGACCCACATCATGAACGGCTTCGAGTACGACGACGTCGTGGCCGAGGTCACCCCTTATGCGGATCAATTCGATTTCTTTGCGGTCGGCGATCCGCTGCTCACGAGCGAAGAGGACTATGAGTATGTCATCGACGCGGTGATGTCCGCGATTCCGGAGGCCGGCTCCGCCGACACGGCTGTGGTCTTCATGGGCCACGGCACCGAGCACTACGCCAACGCCACCTACAGCGAGCTCGAGCACATGATGCACGACGAGGGCTATGAAAACGCCTTTATCGGCACCGTCGAGGGTTTCCCGGCGATCGACAACGTGATCGCCGAGGTCACCGCCTACGGTGCAGCCAAGGTCATCCTGTATCCGTTTATGGTCGTCGCCGGCGACCACGCCAACAACGACATGGCGGGCGATGAGTCCGATTCGTGGAAGACCGCGTTTGAGGCCGCCGGTTTTGAAGTGGAATGCCGGATCGAGGGCCTCGGCCAGAACGAAGCGGTTCAGCAGCGCTACCTCACCCACATTCAGGAAGCGATCGACGGCGGCAGCTACGTGATTCCGCAGCCCGCGGTCGTGACGCCGGGCGAATGCGATCCCGCAAAGAAAGCGATTCTGGTCGTCAGCTTCGGCACCAGCTACAACGACAGCCGCGCCCTGACCATCGAGGCCATCGAGGCGGATGTCGCCGCGGCTTTCCCGGATTGGAAGGTTCGCCGCGCCTTCACATCCCAGATCATCATCGACAAGCTTGCCTCCCGCGACAACCTGCAGATCGACAACGTCCAGCAGGCTCTGGAACGCCTGATTGCGGACGGTTACGGCACCGTGGTCGTGCAGCCCACGCACGTCATGCCCGGCTTTGAGTACGACGATGTCGCCGCGGATGTGAGCGCCTACTCCGGCTATTTCAGCAAGCTGATCGTCGGCAAGCCGCTGCTCACAACCGAAGAGGACTACGAAAACGTCATCAACGCCGTGATGTCCAAGGTTCCGGAGGCCGGCGCTGCCGACACGGCGGTCGTCTTCATGGGCCACGGCACCGAGCACTTTGCCAACGCCACCTACAGCGAGCTCGAATATATGCTGCACGCCGAAGGCTACGAAAACGCATTCGTCGGCACCGTCGAGGGCTATCCCGCGATCGACAGCGTGATCGCCGCGGTTACCGCCTACGGCGCAAATAAAGTCGTGCTCTATCCGTTCATGATCGTCGCCGGCGACCACGCCAACAACGACATGGCGGGCGATGAGGCCGATTCGTGGAAATCCGCGTTTGAGGCCGCCGGCTTCGAGGTGGAGTGCCGGATCCAGGGCCTCGGCCAAAACGAGGGAGTCCGCGCCGTCGAGGTCGAGCATCTGCAGACCGCGATCACGGATGCCGGGCTCTGAGCCGCATCCGGTTTAAAATATGGAAGGATCCGCGGCAGGCTCCGGTTCTCAAAAAAACCACGCCCGCCGCGGACGTTAAAGGAGAAGGAATATGAAGAAAAAACTTTCCCGCATTGCCGGGCTGCTCTGCTGCCTGCTGCTGATTCTGGCGCTCGCGGCCTGTGCCGGTTCCCCGGCGGAGGAATCCTCCGAACTTCCTTCGGAGCCGGAAACATCCGCCGAAGAGAGCGGCCCGGAGGCGGAGGGCATGGTTCCGGACGGACTTTATTCGATCGGGGTCAATTCCAACGCCGAAATGTTCCGCGTCGTCAAGTGCGTCCTGCATGTCCGGGATGGTAAGATGACGGCGGTGCTGACCATGAGCGGCACGGGATACGGCTATCTCTATCCCGGCACCGGCGCCGAGGCGGATGCCGTGCCGCAGAGCGAATGGATCCCCTGCGTGCTCGACGAGGACGGCGCGCACACCTTCGCGCTGCCCCTCGAGGCATTGGATACCGATACGGCGGTCGCTTCGTGGTCGATCAAATATGCCAAGTGGTACGACCGCACGCTGCAGTTCCTCTCCGGGAGCCTTCAGCCGTACGATCTCGTGCCGAAGGACGGCTCCTATACGGTCGATGTCGAATCGGACGGCCCGGCCATCTCCGCCTGTGCGCTTTCGGTAAAGGACGGCGTGATGACGGCGGAGCTGACGGTTGCGGATGCCGACTGCGACGCCGTCTTTGCCGGTGCGGCCGCGGAGGCGGTTCTGCCCGGCGAGGGGCTCCGCTTCACCGTGGAGATCCCGTCGCTCGATAAGGACTTCGCCGTCGCCTTCCATTCGGCCGGCAGCGACACCTGGGAGGATCACAAGCTTTATTTCGACTCCGCAACGCTCGCCGCCGCGTCCGGAACGGTTCCGAAGGACGGCACCTATACTGCGGAAGTGACGTCCGACTCCGCGCTCTTCACGGTCACGGCCTGCACGCTGACGGTGAAGGACGGCGTGATGACGGCCCGCCTGACCGCGGCCAACAACAATTACAGCGCCCTGTATGCTGGCCTTGCGAAGGATGCCCTTCAGGCCGCGGAAACGGACCGTATCCCGGCCGCTGCGGACGGCTCCGGCGCATATACTTATACATTTGCCGTCCCGGCGCTCGACAGCGAGATGCCGGTCGCCGTCTATTCGGAGAGCACCGCCAAGTGGTACGACCGCACGCTGACCTTCCGCTCCGACACGCTTGTCTCCACAGGAGAAGAGCCTGCCGCGGAGGGAGAAGGCGCTTATACGTTCTCCTTCACGGGCGGCTCGGGGCGCGTCACGATCTCCTGCAGCGGCGTCGAAATGCGGGACGGGACGGCCTTTGCCACCATCGTCTTCAGCAGCTCGAATTACACCTACGCGGAAGTAAACGGCGAGAAATATTTCAATACGAACGAGGGCGGGGATTCCACATTTGTGATCCCAGTCGTACTGAACGGCGAGACGCCGGTCAGCGCCGAAACCGTCGCCATGGGCAGCCCGCATGTGGTCGATTATGTACTTACAATCTATGAGAATTAAGTTTGCCGCACTGATCCTTGCGTTTCTGACCGTGCTTCTGGCGGGGTGCAGCGCGGCCGAAGCAGGAACGGTCGAAGCCGGGACGGCGGAATCGGAGTCATCCGGCGCCGCCGTCCCCGTACCGGTGGAATCCGGAGAGACCGCCGCCGATCCGGAGGCTCCCGCCGTCGACGGGCTCGTCTATGTTTCGACGATGAAGCTTGATTACGCGGAGTGTTTTGATGTATATTTTTACGAGGGCGGCTATGCGGTCGTCGAGATCAGCGATATGCGCAGCTACCTGATTGTGCCCGAGGGAGCCGAAGTCCCCGCCGGCGCCGAGGGCCGCTTTATCGTGCTGCAGCGGCCGCTTAAAAATATCTATCTTGCGGCGACCGCCGCCATGTGCCAGTTCGACGCGCTGGATACCCTTTCAAGCATCCGCTTCTCCGGGCTGGAGGCCGACGGCTGGTATCTCGAGAACGCGGCCCGGGCGATGGAGGAGGGGGATATCCTCTATGCCGGCAAGTACAGCGCGCCGGATTATGAGCTGATTCTCTCGGAGGGATGCGGCCTCGCGGTCGAATCCACGATGATCCTGCATTCCCCGAAGGTACAGGAGAAGCTCGAGGAACTCGGCATCCCGGTCTGGATCGATCTGTCGAGCTACGAGCCGGAGCCGCTGGGCCGCACCGAATGGATCAAAGCCTACGCCGTTCTCTTTGGCAAGGAGGAGACGGCCGAGGAAATTTTCAGCGTACAAAAACAGTACGCGGCCGAGCTTGAGGGTTTCGTCAACACCGAAAAAACGGTCGCCTTCTTTTATATCAATTCCAACGGAGCGGTCGTGACCAAAAAATCCGGCGACTATATCCCAAAAATGATCGAGATGGCCGGCGGCCGCTACATCTTTTCCGACCTCGGGGATTCCGAGACGGCCTCCTCCTCGGTCACGATGGATATGGAGACGTTCTATGCCTCCGCGCGGGACGCCGATTTCCTGATCTACAACGCCTCCATCGACGAGCCGCTGGAATCTGTGGACGGCCTGCTCGCCAAAAACGAGCTGTTTGCCGATTTTAAGGCCGTCCGGGAGGGGCATGTCTGGTGCACGACCAAATATCTATATCAGGCCTCCGACGTCAACGGCGAAATTGTGCATGACATTCATCTGATGCTGACATCCGACGACGGAACGGAGGTTCAGCCGACGTTCCTGTATAAATTATATTAAAAACCGTCTGAGAGGAATTATGAACGCTGAAAGCAAGACTTCCGCATGGATGACGGACCGCCTGAAGGCAAGGTCCCGGTACCTGCTTATTCTTCTGCTTCTGGCCGCCGCATTTTTTGCCCTTGCGGTCGTCAATATCTACTCCGGCAGCGTCACGATCACCCCGGAGGAGGTCTTTGGGGTCCTTTTTCGGCGCATGGGAGAGGAGACGGCGCAGTACCGGATCATCTGGCAGATTCGCCTGCCGCGGATTTTTCTGTCGGCACTGCTCGGCGGCGCGCTCGCGCTGTCGGGATTTCTGCTCCAGACCTTTTTTCGCAACCCCATCGCCGGGCCGTACGTGCTCGGCATCTCCTCCGGCGCCAAGATGGTCGTCGCGCTGGTGATGATCAATTTTCTGGAGCGTTACCGCGAGGTTTCCTCCTCCGTGCTCATACTGGCGGCGCTGTTTGGCTCTCTGTTGGTCACCGGCTTCATCCTGCTGCTCTCGCGGAGGCTCCGGCAGATGCCCATCCTGCTGATAGCCGGCATCATGGTCGGCTACATCTGCACCGCCGTCACCGATTTCATCGTGACCTTCGCCGACGACTCGGATATTGTGAATCTGCACAACTGGTCGCTCGGCAGCTTTTCAAGCGTCGGCTGGAGCAACGTGCACACCGCCTTCTGGATCGTCTCGGCCGCATTCCTGCTGACGTTTCTGCTCTCAAAGCCCATCGGCGCGTTCCAGATGGGGGAGGCCTACGCCCAGAGCGTGGGCGTCAACATCCGGCTGCTGCGGATTGCCGTCATTCTGCTTTCGAGCATCCTGACCGCCTGCGTGACGGCCTTTGCCGGGCCGATCTCCTTCGTGGGCATTGCGGTGCCGTTTTTAATCAAAAAGATCCTGCGCACGGCGAAACCGATCATCGTGATCCCCACGCTGTTTCTCGGCGGCGCGGTCTTCTGCATGCTCTGCGATCTGATCGCGCGGACGGCCTTTGCCCCGACGGAGCTCAACGTCAGCACGGTGACCGCGGTTTTCGGCGCGCCCATCGTGATTCTGATCATGCTGAAAAAACATCAGGAGTATTGAAGATATGAGCGAATGGCAGCTGGAGACAAAAAACCTGAGCGTCGGATATCATGGAAAGGCGATGATCCACGACATCGCGCTCGGCATTGGCAAGGGTGAGATCGTCACGCTGATCGGGCCGAACGGCGCCGGGAAATCCACGATCCTCAAAAGCCTTTTTAAGCAGCTCCGACTCGTCGCCGGGACGGTGTGGATCGGCGGGGCCGACGTCGCGCAGATGTCTTATAAAGAGCTCTCGACCCGGATGGCCGTCATGCTCACGGAGCGCGTGCGCACCGAGCTCATGACCTGCCGGGAGATCGTGGCCACGGGCCGGTATCCTTACACCGGCCGGATGGGCCTCCTGACGGCCGAGGACGAGGAGATCGTGCAGAACGCCATGGAGATCATGCGCGTAGAAGACCTCGCCGATAAGGATTTCAACCGGATCAGCGACGGGCAGAGGCAGCGAATCCTGCTCTCCCGGGCCTTCTGCCAGCAGCCGGGGATCATCGTGCTGGATGAGCCGACCGCCTATCTCGATATCAGGTATAAGCTCGAGCTGCTCGATATTCTGCGGCACATGGCCCGCGAAAAGCAGATCACCGTCGTGATGTCGCTGCATGAGATCGACCTCGCGCAGAAGATTTCCGACAAGGTGATCTGCGTCAGGGGCGATACGATCTTCCGCTGTGGCCCGCCGGAGGAGATCTTCCGGGATGAAGAGGTCCGCTGGCTGTACGATCTGGGGGAGGATGCCTACGATGTCTCCTTCGGCAGCGTGGAGCTCCCGAGGCCGGAAGGGGAGCCCGAGGTCTTTGTGATCGCGGGCGGCGGCAGCGGAATCCCGGTCTACCGGAAACTGCAGCGCGAGGGCGTGCCCTTCTGCACCGGCATCCTCGATCCGGGAGACGTCGACTGCCGCCTTGCCCGGCATCTGGCCGCACGGGTGATCACCGAAAAGCCGTTCTGCGCCATCCGCGACGCGACTTTGCGGGAGGCGCTGGAGGCCATGCGGCGCTGCCGCAGGGTGATCGACGCCGGCGCGCCGGTCGGCGAATGCAACCGGCGGATCACGGAGCTGATCGAGGCGGCAAAAAAAGACGGGCTTCTGGAGACGGCCGGAGAGGAGTATAGGTGAAAACGGAAAAATACAAGTATTTTCAGCACAGGGACTGCGAGTTCTTTCCCTGCCACGAAACCGACGACCCTGATAATTTCAACTGCATGTTCTGTTACTGCCCGCTGTACACGCTGGGCGACCGCTGCGGCGGCAATTTCACGTTCACAAAGGACGGCATCAAGAACTGCAAAGACTGCCTGTTCCCACATCTCCGGGAGAATTACGACAAGCTGATGGCGCGGTATCCGGAGATCGCCGCGGTGGTCGCCGCCAATACGGGAGAGAAGCACGGTCCGCCGGATAGCCGTCCGGACGACCCGCAGAAATCGCAGGATGACTGACGGGGTCGAAGATAACGTTGCCCTTCCGGGCAGGTACGGGGGATTTTCAAGCCGGTCGGCGGAAATGTCGCCGGCTGCCTGCTGCCCCGTGCCAAGATCCCCGGGTTTCAAAAAAGCGGGCGGCATTTTTTTCAGGACCGGCAGATGAAAATGTGTTGCCCAAAAGACTTGCCCGCCGCGATGGCATCGTCCGCAGCCTGCCCGAATGCACAAAATTCGAGATATCCGGCTGCGGCTCTGTGCACGGCGGAAACCACGATTTTATATGATAAAAAATCCCTTCCGCCGAAAGGTGAAAGGGATTTTTTGATTCTATGTGGGGCGCTTACGGATTTTTTTCGTTATTCAGGTGGCAGATGCCCGTGACCGCGCTGACGGGCAGCGAGAAGGAGAGGCCGCGGCCCTCGCTGTTGAGGCCGGCCCTCCGCACGATGGCCTGCATGATCGGGGCGCGGATCTCCTCCTTTGCGAGGATCAGCACGAGCTCCTTCTCCGGCTGGATGGAGATGCCGAAGAAGGTCTCCGTCTCGTGGATGCCCGCGCCGCGGGAATAGAGGATGGTGCCGCCCTGTGCGCCGGCTTCTTTTGCGGCGTCCATCACCTCGTCGGAGTAGCCGCGGTTCACGATCGTGACAATCAGGGAATATTCGGTTTTGTGCTCATCCATGTTTATTCCTCCTCCTCAAGGGATGCGGTGGTGAAATAGTGGAGGACGTTCGCGCCGGCGATGCTGTTGATCGGGATCGAAAAAGCAATGCCTTTTCCGGGCTTTTTGAATTCCATCTTCTCGCTGAGATTCGCGAGCGCCTCCTGCACCCGGCTGACGGGCACAAAGCTCAGCACAACGTCTTTTTCGGTGGAGCCGAGGCCGAGCAGGTCGAGGATGTGCGAGCTGGCGGTGCCGCGCCCAAGGCAGATCATGTTGACCTTGACGTCCTGCGCCTGATGGAAGCCCACCACCTTTTCGCCGAGCCCGCGGTCCACAATGGCGACCAGCATTTCGACGGGGTCGTATTTTCTGCGGGAAGGATTTTCAGAAGTCAATGATCTCTTCCTCCTTCTCTTCCAGTTCGGCGGTGGTTTCCGCGGTGGGAATCTCCGCGCGTTCCGATTGCTTTTCCTTAATGGCATAGATGGCGCCGAGGATCTGGATGGTGACGAGCGGCGTCATGGCGACCATCGCGACAACGCCGAACGCGTCCATCAGGATGTTGCCGCCGACGGCCTCACACGCGCCCACCGCGAACGGAAGCAGGAAGGTCGCGGTCATCGGCCCGGAGGCGACGCCGCCGCTGTCGAAGGCGATGGCGGTAAAAATCTTGGGAACAAAGAACGTGAGCCCGATGGCAAGCGCATAGCCGGGAATGATCAAATACCAGATGGAGATGCCGGTCAGCACCCGCGTCATCGCAAGGCCGACGGAGACCGACATGCCGATCATCATCGCAATCATCATCGCTTTCCGGGAGATCGCCCCGCCGGTGACGTCCTCCACCTGCTCATTGAGCACATGGACGGCGGGCTCCGCGGCGACGATGAAGAAGCCGACCACCATGCCGATCGGGATCAGCACCCAGTTGGAATCCAGCGAAGAAATCATGCCGCCGATGTAGCTTCCAACCGGCATAAACCCGACGTTGACGGCGGTCAAAAAGACCACGAGACCCAAAAAGGTGATCGCCCCGCCGATCAGCGTCCGCTGCATGACATGTTTCGGAAGCTTCAGAAAGAAAATCTGAAAAATCAGATAAAACACAAAGATCGGAGAAAGGGCGAGCGCGACTTCCCATGCGAAATGCGGCAGGGCGTCGAGATAGGCCCCCATCAGCCCCGAAAAGCTGCCGATGTCCGGTATCGGCTCGGAGGTATAGGTGGCTCCGCCGGGAGTCAGCATGCCCATGATCGTGACGACGAGGATCGGGCCGATGGAGCAAAGCCCCACAAGGCCGAAGCTGTCGTCGCGGGCGCTGTCCCCGCCGCGCACCGAAGCGATGCCGACGCCGAGCGCCAGAATGAACGGAACGGTGATCGGGCCGGTCGTGACGCCGCCGCTGTCGAAGGCGACCGCGAGGAATTCGTCGCCGGTGAAGGCGGCAAGCAAAAAGGTAATCAGATAAAAAAAGATCAGCAGCAGGGAAAGGCTGACTTTAAACAGAATCCGGAGCACGGAAATGACGAGAAATATCCCGACGCCCAGCGCCACGGCGTAAATCAACGCGGAGCCGACGGAGACCTCCGTTTCTCCGAGCATAAACAGCGTCGCCTTCGGCATCTGGTTGCCCAGCACCTGCAGATCCGGCTCCGCAATGGTGATCATGATGCCGAGGAGCAGGGCCGTGATGATAAAGAGAGGCAGATTCCGGAGCTTGACCAGCGCTGCGCCCATCTGATTTCCCATCGGCGTCATACCGGAATCCGCGCCGAGGGTAAACAGTGTCATACCGAGGATCAGAAATACAACGGATGAAAGAAACAGCGCCAAAATGCCGGAGGGCATCGGCGCTATGGTAAAGTGAAGAATCAAAATGATTCCGGAAACCGGCAAAACTGCGGTCAATGTCTCGTTTAATTTGCCTTTGAGCTCTTTTTTCACGGTGGCATTCCGCCTTTCAGAGTAGATTCGGCATATAAGGGACATACAAAAACGCATTTTCCATATAAATATGTATAATTATACTCCCTCTTTTATTATACGGGAAAGCGGCGCGCTTTGTCAAAACGGAGTATTGACCAAAATTCCGGATAGTATCTTGTCTATCATTTACGAATCTCTTTTTGCGTGGGGCCCCGAAAAGCCGGAGCCAACAAAAAAGCGGCGCCGGAGTTCCCGCTTCGGGATCGCTCCTGTGCCGCCGTTTCACAGCCGCTGCGATACGTTTTCTTCACGCGCCGCAGCCGGAAAGGTCTTATTTATGATCCCAGAGCGGGGTGGGGTAGACGCCGCGGCCGGTCAGGTCCTTCAGGGCGTTTATGACCGTGGGGGTGTCCTCCCGGTAAGTGACGCCGAACCAGCGGTCCGGAGATTCCACGCAGCGGACCTTGGCCTGTCCTGCGCGGAGCAGCGAGCCGACCACGTTGGGCAGGTAGCACTCCTTTTTCGCCGCGTCCTCCTGCAGCTCGCCGGCCTCGAAACAGGCCATCGCCTCCGCGAGGTCGTCGAAGATATCCGGCGTGAAGCCCCAGAAATTCATCGAAACGGGCGTTCCGGCCGGGACCGGCGTCCAGGAATTTCCTTCATCCTCCGTGAATTCCGCGCAGGCGCCGCGCTTCTCGATATGGGTGCGCTCGGTGATCTCCTGCAGGAACCCATCCTCGACGCGGCAGATCCCGCGGGCGACCTTGCCGTGCTCCGTCAGCGTATTCTCAATGCGGTAGCCGAGCATCGCGTATTCTCCGGAAGCGTGTTCCATAGCTTCCAGCGCGGGCAGAATGGTGCGAAACGCGCCGGTGCCGTAATAATCGTCGGAGTTGACCACGGCGAAAGGCCCGTCGATTAGGTCCCTGCAGAGCAGCACGGCCTCGGCGGTTCCAAGCGGCTTTTTGCGGCCGAGCGCGGCGTATTTCTCCGGAATCTCCTGAAAGGCGTAATCCACATCCATATAGCGGGAGACCGGTTCGCCCACGACCTCGACAAAATCCTTTTCCAGCGCATGGCTGATCAGAAAGACCACTTTCCCAAATCCGGCCCGATAGGCGTCATATATGGTGTAATCAATGATTCTCTCTCCGGAGGGGCCGACCGGCACGATCTGTTTCGCGCCGCCGTATCTGCTGCCGATCCCGGCCGCCATAATCAGTAACGTAGGTTTCATGTTATTCCATCCTTAAAAATGATAGGGTGCGCGTCATGCGCTTTTTTATTCTATGGCAAAAATATGAATTTTTATATATTATATTATAAATAGAAAACCCCTTTTCGTCAACGAAATCCGCGCAAGAGAGACACTCCCGGGCAAAAGAACAGACCGCCCTTTTTCGACAGAGCGGTCCTCGGATCTGTTTTACCCGACGGTTCAGCGCATGCGGAATCCGGTGATGTTGGCGACGACCACCTGCGTTCCGACGCCGTCCGTGATGTCCACGGTGTAGCAGCAGGTGCTGCGGCCATCCTTGATCCGGCGCCCTTCGGCGATCAGGCGGCCGTCCTTCGCCATGCCCAGATAGGTGATGCTGCTGTTGAGGGTGACGATGCGGTTGGCATCCGCGTCGGAGGCGACCGCAAAGCAAAAATCCGCCAAAACGGCAGGCACGCCGCCCATCACGTTCCCGGCGGAATTTCTGTGGATATCCCGGAGTTCCACCGAGCATTTCGCGTAGCCGTCCCCGACCTCTTCGATCACGGCGCCGAGCGCCTTCGTCGCGAACGGATCCTTTCCGTACCGCGCAGCCGCTTCTTCCAGAGTCATTTCGACACCTCTTTTTCCGATTTCACCGATTTTTCGCATCCGACCGCTTTTTTTGGCAAAAGCTTCGGCCAAAAACCGTTTTACGCAGCCCGGAGCCGCCACAGACCCGGCAGCCGTCTTGCGATCGTCCGCGGAGCCTTCGCTCCGGGAAACATCCGCGTTTTTCCGCGCAGGATGTACCGCAGTCCGGGTGCTTTTCTTCCGGACGGATACTTTCCGCCGGCGCGGCCCTTTAGCCGGGCTCCGCGGCGTTCCAGCCTCTTCCTGTGAGCACGGGTATCACGGCACCGTTTGTAAGCTCCGCAACGTCGTGCTCAAACGGGGAAGCTTCTTCGGAAGGGATGCGCAGCCTGAGCACGACCGACGCGCCGAATTCCGCGCCGAGCACCCGGATGCCCTCCTCCGCCGCGTAATGTTCCAGCCTGCCGTAGCCGGCGTAATCCGTCTCCAGCGCGTAGTCGATCGTCTCGGCCATCGTGAGGATGCCCGCGGCCTCGCACGCGAGGACGGCCGCCTGCGTATAAGCTCTCGCGAGCCCGCCGGTGCCGAGCAGCGTGCCGCCGAAGTATCGCGTCACGACACAGCAGCAGTCGACGAGTTCCTTTCCCTGGAGCACCTTCAGCACCGGGACGCCCGCCGTGCCCTGCGGCTCGCCGTCGTCGGAGGCGCGTTCAAGGTTTTGCTCCCGGAGGCGATAGGCGAAGACGTTGTGGCTCGCGGTGCGGTTCTCCGCGCGGATGCGCTCCAAAAAGGCGAGCGCCTCCTCCTCGGAAGAGACCGGCGCCAGATGCCCGATGAAGCGGGATTTTTTCTCGGTGAATTCCGCCTCGCCGTTCTTTGCGGCGGTTTTGTATGCGGGCATGCGGCAGCCCCCTCTCCGGAATCCTGTTTCTAAGAAAAAAAGCCCGGAAAACCGGGCTTTCGTTTTGGATTATTCCATGCCGAAACGCTTTTTGAAACGGTCGACACGGCCGCCGGTATCAACAAGCTTCTGACGCCCTGTGTAGAACGGATGGCATTTGGAGCAGACTTCTACGTGGATGTCTTTCTTAGTGGAGCAGATCTGCCAGACCTCGCCGCATGCGCAGGTGATGGTGGTCGGACCGTAATCCGGATGAATACCCTTCTTCATGTATGTCACCTCTTTCTTCCAGAGCTTATATCTTAAATAAACCCGTTTTTTTACACCAGTAAGCGTATTTTAACACAAACATGTTTGAAATGCAATCCCTTTTTTTCGGAAAATTGAAGGAAGCAAGGACCGTTCTTCTTGCCGGAAAAGGCCGTAAACCAAGCGGCTTCGCGGAGTCTCTCACAGGCCGGGCGGTTCCGTCGGAACTTCACAGATTAAGCAGTTCCGTCACGGCGGCTGCGTCGGAACTTCACAGATTAAGCAATTCCGTCACGGCGGCTGCGGTTTCGGCCTCTGCCTGATTCTTCTTTTTTGGGGAAGCGAAGAGAATGCGGCGCTTTTTGCCGGGATCTCACAGCCCGAGCAGCTCCGTGACGGCCTCTTTGAGGGCGGCGGTTTCGGCCTCGGCGGCGCTTTGATCCTCGCCGCGGACGGAATAATAGGCCTTGACCTTCGGCTCGGTGCCGGAGGGGCGAATGATCACGGAGGCGTCCTCCCCGAGCGTCAGCTCGAGCATGTCGGCTTCCGGCAGATAATCCCGGAGCGCGGTCACCGGGCGCCCGGCGAGCGTCCGCGGCGCCTGTTTGCGCAGAGCGCCCAAGGCGTTTTGGATTTTCTCCGCCCCGGCGATCCCCTCGCAATAGAAGTTGGACTGGCTGTCGAGATAATATCCGTACTGTGCGCGCAGGGCATCCACCGCGCCGGCAAGGGTGAGGCCGTTTCGCTTCCAGTAGGCGGCGGCCTCGCAGATCAGCAGCGAGGCGTTGACGGCATCCTTGTCGCGGACATAGGTGCCGCTCAGGTAGCCGCAGCTCTCCTCAAAGCCGAAGATGTAACGGTCGGCCTCTCCGGCGGCCTCGAGCTCGGCGATGACCTGTCCGACATAGCGGAAGCCGGTAAAGACTTTCCGCATCTCGATGCCGTAGTGTGCGGCGACGGCGTCGGCAAGCTTTGTGGAGACCATGGAGCGCACCGCGACCGGGCGCTCGGGCATGATCCCGTTTTCGATTCTCGCCCGGGCGATGAAATCGAGCAGCAGGGCGCCGATCTCGTTGCCGGTCAGGATGCGGTATCCGTCCCCGTCCTTCGACGCGACGCCCGCGCGGTCGCAGTCCGGATCGGTCGCCAAAAGGAAGTCACAGTTTTCCTTCTTCGCCAGCCGGATGCCGAGTTCAAGCGCCTCGGGCAGCTCCGGATTCGGGAAGGGGCAGGTGGGGAAGTCGCCGTCCGGGCGGAACTGCTCCTCCACCGGGAAGATGTTGCCGAAGCCCGCGAGCGAGAGGCAGCGGACGACGGGTTCCCGCCCGGTGCCGTTGAGCGGCGTGTAGGCGATCGAGAGGTCGTTCCCGGCGTGGTGCGCCCGGTCGACGCCCTCCTGAATCACGCGCGCGATATAGCGCCGCCAGAAGCTGTCCGGCAGCAGCAGGATCTTTTTCTCCGCCACGGCGGTGTCGAAGTCGCAGGTCTTTGCGCCGGTCAGGACGTCGGTCTCTGCAATCAAGCGGGAGACGGCTTCCGCGGTTTCGGGGCCGATCTGGCAGCCGTCCGGGCCGTAAACCTTGTAGCCGTTGTAGTTTGCAGGGTTGTGGCTTGCGGTGATGTTGATGCCGGCGCTGCAGAGGCGCTCGCGCACGGCGTAGGAGAGCATCGGCGTCGGCGCGGGCTCGGCGTAGAGCCAGACCTTGATGCCGTTCGCGGCGAGCACGGCGGCGGCTTCCTTTGCAAAGAGCCAGGAGCCGTGCCGTGTGTCATAGGCGACCGCTGCCGACGGATTTTCCGCGGTCTGTTTGAGGTATTCGGCGAGGCCCTGCGTCGCCTGCCGCACGGTATAGACGTTCATCCGGTTTGCCCCGGCCGCGAGGAGGCCGCGGAGCCCGGCGGTGCCGAATTCCAGCCTCCGGTAAAAGCGCTCCCGGATCTCCTCTTCGTCGTTTTCGATGGCGGCAAGCTCGGCGGAAGTCCTTTCGTCGGTGCCGTTCCGCCAGCGCAGATATTCGTTTCTTTCGTCCACAGATAACCCCTCCGGTCGTCGTTCAATGCTTTTATTATATCCTTCCCGCACCGGAAACGCAAGGTTCCCGGATTCCGGGGAACACCGCGCTTTGAAAGAGTGCCCGGTGTGTCCTGCCTTTCCACGGTAAACCGATCGCCCGCGCAAAAGTCGGATTTCCCACATCTGGTTGGCTTTGGAGCTCGTCCGGCCGCCGGGGAAATCACCGTTTTGCGGAAAGACAGGAAGCCCCGTAATTCGGGCCGGTTTCCCATTCTTTCCTTTGACCCTTGTAATTCCTATCAATTTTGATATATAATAAAATCGGTTAAATGTGGAATCATGGGAAAGGCGGCGGTTGGAGATGTTCTGCGCCTGCGCGAGCATGGGGCTTTTGGGGATCAGCGCATATAAAGTCTCCGTCGAAGTGGATATCGACGGGCAGTTTCCGTCTTTCGAAATCGTCGGCCTGCCGGATGTCGCGGTCAAGGAATCCCGCGACCGGGTACGTTCCGCCATCAAAAACAGCGGCTACGAGTTTCCTTTGGGGAAAATCGTCGTCAACCTCGCACCCGGCGACGTCAAAAAGACCGGCCCGCTCTATGATCTCCCCATTTTTATCGGCATCCTGATTGCGAGCGGCCAGACGGGCATCGACAGCTCCGCCTGCGCGTTTCTCGGCGAGCTTTCGCTCGAGGGCGAGATCCGCCCGGTATCCGGCGTGCTGCCGATGGTGCTTGAGGCGAGAAAGCTCGGCATCCGAAATATCTTTATTCCGGAAAAGAACGCGGCGGAGGGCGCGATCGTGGGCGGCATCCGGGTCTATCCGGCAAAGACCGCCGCGCAGGTGATCGCCCATCTCTCGGGCGGCAAAAAGATCACCCCGGCGAAGGCCTCCGATTTTGTGATCCCCGAGCATCCCGGCGACGGCCCGGATTTTGCCGACGTCAAAGGGCAATATGAGGCGAAGCGCGCGCTGGAAATCGCGGCCGCCGGCTTTCACAACGTGCTGATGATCGGGCCGCCCGGCTCCGGAAAGAGCATGCTCGCCAAGCGCCTGCCCTCCATCCTGCCGGAGATGACCTTCGACGAGGCCATCGAGACAACCAAGATTCATTCGATCTGCGGCACTCTGCCGGAGGGGGTCCCCCTGATGACGCAGAGGCCGTTCCGTGCGCCGCACCATACGGTTTCCCCGGCGGGACTCTCCGGCGGGGGCAGCGTGCCAAGGCCGGGGGAGATCTCCCTCGCGCACAACGGTGTGCTGTTTTTGGACGAGCTCCCGGAGTACAGCCGCTCCGCGCTGGAGGTGCTCCGCCAGCCGCTGGAGGAGGGCAGCGTCACGATCTCCCGGGCGGCCGGGAGCCTGACCTATCCTTGCTCGATCATGCTGGTGGCGGCGATGAACCCCTGCCCCTGCGGATTTTACGGCCATCCGGCCAGGAAGTGCACCTGCAGCGAGGGGGCCATCTCCCGCTATATGGCCAAGGTCTCCGGCCCGCTGCTCGACCGCATCGATCTCCACGTCGAGGTCATGCCGGTAGAGTTTTCCGATCTCACCGATTCCGCCCGGAGCGAGTCCTCGGCGGAGATCCGTAAACGGGTGGAGCGGGCAAGGGTGATCCAGCTCAAACGATACAAGGGCACCGGCATCACCTGCAACGCAATGCTGACGCCGGCCATGCTGCCCAAATACTGCGGGATGACCGAGGACGCAAAGGGCGTGCTGATGCGCGCGTTTGAGCGCATGGGGCTTTCGGCCCGCGGTTACGACCGGATTCTGAAGGTCGCCCGCACCATCGCCGATCTCGACGGCAGCGAGACGATCGATACAAAACATATCGCCGAAGCCCTGCAGTACAGAAGCCTCGACCGCAAATACTGGAGGAATTGAGATGGCTGCGATAATTGCCGGCCAGCTCGGGGAGATCATGAAGGCCGCCGGCTTCGACTGCTGCGGCGTCGCGGAGTATGCGGAGACGCTTCCGGGCACCGGATACCGGCAAAACGAGCTGTTCGACGGCATCCGATCCGTCATCGTCTGTCTGATCCCGTGGGATACCGGGAAGAATGAGGGCAGGAACGTGGCGCGTTACTGCGTCGGCATGGATTATCACCTTGTCGGCCAAAAGCATCTCGGCATGGCTGCGGAGATCCTGCGGCGGGCCTATCCGGAGGACCGGTTCGCCTGTTTTGTGGATTCCTCCCCGATTGCGGAGGTGAGGGCGGCCGTGCTGGCAGGGCTCGGAATCCGGGGGCTCGACAACCTGCTGATCAGCGACCAATACGGCACCCGCTGCGCGATCGGCGAGATCGTCACGACCCATGCGTTTCCAAAGTCGCTTCCGCATCCGGGCACCTGCCGCCTCTGCAAAAAGTGCATCGGGGCCTGCCCCGGCGAAGCTCTTTCCCCCGCGGGTTTTGATAAAACAAAGTGCGTCTCCGCGCTCACGCAAAAAAAAGGCGCGCTCACCGCGGAGGAGGAGGCCCTGATCCGCAGGGTCGGCTTCGTCTCCGGGTGCGACTGCTGCACCGATATCTGCCCGCTGAACCGCCATGCCGACGGCACCGGCTGGCAGGAATTCAAGGATACCGCAAAACCGGTTTATACCCCCGGAACGGACCTCTCCGACCGCGCCTACGGATGGAGAGGGCCGGAAATCCCGGAGCGCAACTATAAGATTCTGGAGGGCTGAATTTGGAGATCCTCAAAAAAGAGCAATGGCCGGAGTACGAGGAATTCTGCTCACACTCCCCGCAGAGCTGCTTCACCCAGTCCACCATGTGGCCGGACGTCAAAGCCAACTGGGAAAGCAAAATCGTTGTCTCCCGGAATGCGTCCGGAAAGATCGTCGGCGGCATGCTGGTGCTGATCCAGAAGATTCCGCTGATCGGCACGAGTTTTCTCTATGCGCCGCGCGGCCCGGTCTGCGACCTAAACGACAAAAAGGTCCTTGCCGACCTCTTTGCCGGCGCGGACATCCTCGCAAAAAAATATAAGGCCCACGTGTTCAAATGCGACCCGGATGTCCTCGTCTCCAACACGGAATTCCTCAGCACGATGAGGAAGATGGGCTTCGTCCGCCGATACGGCCCCACCGGCTTCGAGGGGATTCAGGTGCGGTTCAACTACCGCCTGTATCTCCACGGCCGCACGGAGGATCAGGTGCTGATGGATCTGACGCAGAAGACCCGCTATAATATCCGTGTCGCGATGAAGCACGGCGTGGAGATCAAAGTCGTCGGCAAGGAGTATCTCGACGAATTCACGCGCCTGATGAGCGTGACCGGCGAACGGGACAGCTTCAACATCCGCCCCAAGGAGTACTTCGCCCGCATGCTGGATGCCCTCGGCGAACATATCCGCCTGTACATGGGCTTCTATGACGGGCAGGCCGTCTGCGGCACCATCACCACCAACTACGGCGGCAAATGCTGCTACGTCTACGGCGCCTCCGACAACGCCTTCCGCAACGTGATGCCCAACTACCTCATCCAGTGGGAGATGATCCGCTGGGCCGTCGAGACCGGCTGCACGGTCTATGATTTCATGGGCATCTCCGGTGACACCGAGAACGAGGACGACCACCTCTACGGGCTCTACCGCTTCAAACGCGGCTTCAACGGCTGCGTCGACGAGCTGCCCGGCGAATTCGACCGGGTCTACCGCCCGCTTGCGGCAAAGCTCGTGAAGCATGCCGTCCGCCTCAACGCGGTGCTCCGGAAACTGAAGAAAAAGGTGCAAAAATGACGCCGCTCACCCAAGCCGTCGGCGATTATCTGGAAAAAGGCCTCGCCCGCTTCCATATGCCCGGGCATAAAGGCAGGGCGGAAGGGCTTTTTGCCCAAATCTCCGAATATGATGTCACCGAAGTGAAGGGGACGGATTCCCTCTACGAGTGCGGGGAGGCCATCCGGGAGACCGAGCGGCAATACGCCTCCATTTACGGAAGCGGGGATTGCCTCCTTTCGGCCGGCGGCTCCACGCTCTGCATCCAGGCGATGCTGGCGGCGGTGCTTCGGCCCGGGGAGGAGTTTCTGATCGGCCGCAACTGCCACAGCTCGGCGGTCCATGCGGCGGCGCTGTGCGGCTTCGAGCCGGTCTGGCTGATGGAACAGACCCCGGAGGCCCTTGAGCATGCTTTTTTACGGCATCCGGGCATCCGGGCGGCCTATCTCACCTCGCCGGATTACTTCGGTAGGCTCGCCGACCTCGCGGCGTGCTCAAAGATCTGCCACGCCCACGGCGCGCTCCTCCTCGTCGATAACGCCCACGGTGCGCACCTGCCTTTCTTCGAAGACAACCTCCATCCGATGCACCTCGGCGCGGATCTCTGCGCCGATTCCCTGCATAAAACCCTGCCGGTGCTGACCGGCGGCGCCCTGCTGCACCTCGCCGACCCGTCGCTCTACGAGACGGCCAAACGCCGGATGCGGCTCTTCGGCAGCACCAGTCCCAGTTATCTCATCATGCTCTCGGCGGACGGCTGCCTCGCTTACCTCGAAACGAAGGCCCGCTCCGATTTCCCGGCGCTCGCGGCGCGGATGAAAACCCTGCGCGCCCTTGCGGAGGAAGCCGGCCTCGCCCCACTTACGGGAGACGTCGAGCCGGCACGGCTCACCCTTTCGGTCTCAGCCTCGGGGCTGACGGCGGAGCAGTTCGGCGCCCGCCTGCGGCAGTCCGGCATCGAGCCGGAATACGTCAATCCCGCGTGGGCGGTGCTGATGGCCTCTCCTCTCAATACGGAGGAGGATTTCAGCCGGCTGGAGGCCTTTCTCCGGTCAACGCCCGGCAGCGGGATTCCCGCGGAGGAAGCTCTCCCGGATTTCGTGCCGGAGCAGAAGGTTCCCATGCGGGAGGCGCTCTTTGCACAGAGCGAGGAGATCCCGACCGAGGAGGCGGAGGGCAGGGTGGCCGCCTCGCTCAACATTCCGTGCCCGCCCTGCATTGCCCTCTCCGTGCCCGGCGAAACGATCGGCGCGGAAACCGTGCGCCTGCTGCTTCGTTACGGCGTCGGGCGCATCCATGTGATTCGGTGATTCCAAACCCCGAAAAAAAGGAGCTGATCCGATATGAAAATGATTCTGGCCGTCGTATCCGGAGACGACAGCAACGCGGTCTCCACCGCTCTGACCAAAGCCGGATTTCAGGTGACGAAGCTCGCCACCACCGGCGGATTTCTGATGAGCGGCAACACGACCTTCCTGATCGGCGTCGACGACGACAAGGTGGACGACGCCATCTCGGTCATCGCTCACCACAGCAGAAAGCGCAAACAGATCGTGCCGGACAACTCGTTCAGTGAAGTCGGCATGTATTCCGCCCTGCCGATCGAGGTCACGGTCGGCGGCGCGACGGTGTTCGTCATGAACGTCGAGCGCTTCGAAAAAGTCTGATGCCGGAGGCAAGGGAACTGCGGGAGATTTTCGCTTCCGCGGTAAAGGAAAAACGCCTGCCCCATGCCGTCCTGATCGAGGGCGAAAAGGGAACAGGCCGGACGGAGCTTGCCTTGTGGCTTTGTCAGGCGCTGTTCTGCGAAAAAAAAGACGGTTTCCCCTGCGGGAACTGCGTGCCCTGCAAAAAGATCGCCTCCGGCAACCACCCGGATGTGGAGGTTGTGCGGGGCGGGGGCGGGGCCCGGAGCTTTCACATCGAGGAGGTGCGGGATATCCGGGAGTCGGTCTGGCTCTCCCCGAGCGAGGCCGAGGAGCGCATCTTCGTCCTGCTGGAGATCGGCGAGATGGGCGTGGAGGCGCAGAACGCGCTTTTAAAGACGCTTGAGGAGCCGCCGCGCCACGCCCGGTTTGTCATGACCTGCGAGAACCGGTTCGCGCTCTGCGAGACGATCGTCTCCCGCTCTTCCGTGTACACGCTGGATGCGCCCGCGCCCGCGGAATGCGAAGCCCTGCTGCGGGAGCGTTTCCCGGCGGAAAAGCCGGAGGATCTTGCGCTCGCGGCGGCGGTATTCGGCGGCAATTTCGGCGCGGCGTCGGAGGCACTCTCCACGCCGGACGGCATGCTGCTGCCGCGCCTTGCGGCGGATACCCCGTCCATGCTGAGCGCAGGCGGCGCCTACGACCTGCTGGCGGAGCTCTCCGCCTCGGCAAAAACGAGGGAGACGTTCGACCTCTACCTGAGACGGCTTTCCGAGTGGGTAGGCAGGGCGGCAATCTCCGGCGCAAAGGACGGGCGGCCGCCTGTTGGACAAAAAGTAACTCCCGCCGAGGCGCTGCGGGCGGAGGAACTGATCTCCCGGGCCCGGGAGGATCTCTGGCAGAACTGCGGCGTCGATCTGCTGCAAAGTTGGTTTTGCGCCGGAATGGCGCAGATATTCGGAGGGAATTTATGAGCGATAAAATCGAAATCATCGGCGTCCGGTTCAAGGAAGTGGGAAAAGTCTACTACTTTGACCCGGAGGGCAAAAAATATGCACTGGGGGATAAAGTCATCGTCGAGACGGCGCGGGGCGTGGAATGCGGCGAAGTGGCCGCAGCGAACCGCCTGATCGACGAGGAGAAGGCGGTCCAGCCGCTCAAGCCGGTCATGCGCACCGCGACGGCCGAGGACCTCGCCCACATCGAGGAGAACCATCGGCAGGAGAAACAGGCGTTCGACATCTGCCAAAGCAAGATTGCCGCCCACGGCCTCGAGATGAAGCTGACCGACGTGGAGTACACGTTCGACAACAGCAAGATCATCTTTTATTTCACCGCGGACGGGCGGGTGGATTTCCGCGATCTCGTCAAGGATCTTGCCTCGGTCTTCCATACGAGGATCGAGCTTCGCCAGATCGGCGTGCGGGATGAGGCCAAGATGCTGGGTGGACTCGGCATCTGCGGAAAACCGTTCTGCTGCTCGAGTTTTCTCGGCGAGTTTGTGCCGGTCTCCATCAAGATGGCCAAGGAGCAGGGGCTTTCCCTCAATCCGGCCAAGATCTCCGGCACCTGCGGCAGACTGATGTGCTGCCTCAAATACGAGCAGGAGGGCTACGAGGAACTGATCCGCACGATGCCGCGCATGGGTTCTCCGGTCAAGACGCCGGAGGGCGCCGGCACGGTCATTGATCTCAACCTGATGACCGGCAAGGTCACGGTCCGCATGGACGACACGCCGGACGGGGCGCCGAAGGTCTTTGACAAGACGGAGGTCCGCTCGCTGCGCAAGGACCGGAAACCGGAAGAAACCGACGCGGAGAGCGATGCTTCGGAGGAATAACGATTGCATTTTACCGCCGATGTGATAGAATAGATGTACAATTTTTTGGAGGTGCGGAAATATGGCTTATAAGATTAAAGATAACTGCATTGAGTGCGGTTCCTGCCAGGATGAGTGCCCGACCAACGCGATTTCCCACGGCGACGGCAAATATGTCATCGACCCGGAAAAGTGCATCGAGTGCGGTTCCTGCGCCAGCGTCTGCCCGGTCGGCGCGCCGGAACTGGAATGATTCGCAGCTGAAAACTTCGGCGGGGAGGGCAACCTTTCCGCCGGTTTTTCGTTTTATCACGGATGGGGGAGGCGGTTTCCGCGGACGGCGGTTTTGAAAATATTTTCGGGATCCGCCTGGCCGTCTCCAAGGCCCACGGCTTCGGTGAGGATGCCCTGTATCTCGCGGATTTTGCGGCGCCAAAAGCCGGGGAACTGCCCTGCGACCTCTGTACCGGCTGTGGAATCATTCCGGTGCGCTGGATCGCAAAGGGCTTTCCGGGCGGCGTCTCGGCGGCGGAGATCAGCCCCGCAGCCCCGCCGCTCTGGGAGAAGACGATTGCGGAAAACGCGCTCGGCGACCGGTTTCTGCCGGTCTGCGGCGATCTGCGGGAAAAACTGTTCCCCGCGGAGAGCTTCACGCTCGTCACCGCGAATCCGCCCTATTTCGACACTTCCGCCGGGGAGGGCTGCGCCGCCCCGGAGAGGGACGCCGCGCGGCACGAGTCCTCCTGTACCCTTGCGGAGCTTGCCGCGGAGGCGGCGAGGCTTCTGCGGTTCGGCGGCAGATTCTGTGTCTGCCAGCGGCCGGAGCGCATGGCGGAACTCTTCTCTCTGATGCGGGAAAACCGCCTTGAACCGAAGCGCCTGCGCCTGCTGTGCCATCCCGGCGAGGAAAAGCCGTGGCTACTTCTCGCGGAGGGGAAAAAGGGCGCGAAACCCGGCCTTGCGGTGGAAATTCAAACGGATTACGACCTGATGGGGTAAAAAAATGGGAAAATTATACGTAGTCGGTACGCCGATCGGCAACCTCGGCGATTTTTCCCCGCGCGCGGCAGAGACGCTGGCGGCGGTGGATTTCATCGCGGCGGAGGATACCCGCGTCACCGTGAAGCTGCTCAACCACTTCGGCATCAAAAAGCCGATGGTCATTTATCAGAAATTCAACGAACGGGAACAGGGCGAGGCCATCGTCGCAAGGCTCTGCGCGGGCGAGAACTGCGCCATCGTGACGGATGCCGGCATGCCCTGCATCTCCGATCCCGGCGAGACGCTGGTGAGGCTGTGCGTCACAGCGGGGATCCCGGTGGAGGCCGTACCCGGACCGTCCGCGCTGGTTACGGCGCTCGCGGTGTCGGGGCTCTCCGTCTCCCGCTTCACGTTCGAGGGCTTCCTGAGCGTCAAGCACAGCTCCCGGATGGAGCACCTGCGCAGCCTGATTCGTGAGCACCGCACGATGATCTTTTACGAGGCGCCCCACAAGCTCCTGAGCACGCTCAGGGACATGTACGCGGTGCTTGGCGATAAAAACGTGGTGCTCGTGCGGGAACTGACGAAAATTCACGAGTCCGCATGGCGCGGCACGCTCTCGGAGGCGGTGGCCTATCACGAGGCGAATCCGCCGAAGGGAGAGTATGTGCTGATTCTCGAAGGCATGCCGGAGGAGGAGACCTCCGATCCGCTTGGGGACGCGGTCGCGCTGGCAAGAAAGCTTGCCGACGAGGAAAACATGCCGTTATCGGCCGCGGCGAGAGAGGCCGCGAAGCTTTCCGGCTGTGCGAAAGGCGAGATCTATCAGGCGCTTCTGGCAGAGCGGGAGGAATAATCCCGCAGGGAGGAAAAGGCATTGTCGGACTCGGCTGTCCGCCGTTTTGGTGGGACGGTTCAAAAAAGAGAACTTTTCTTCTTTCCGGGCGCTCATCGGTCTTCGGACTACTCTTCCCGGCAGCGCGGCCGGCAGCTTTTCAGAAGCCTTGGCGGATGGAAAACGCTTTTTCCCGGCCGTGGGTGCTGCAAGCAAAGAGGATAGGCCCTTTCGCCCCGTCCGTTATTAAAAATTTGACCGCAAGGAGGGATCGGATGAGCCCAAAATGGAAGACGGCCGCCCGGATCCTGTTTTTTCTGTATCTGGCCGTGCTTTTTCAGATCACGGTCTTCCGGATCGGCTTTTGGAGACACGGGCTCTTTTCCGGGAGCTTCCTGCTGGAGCCGATGGGCATCGTCGGCGAACTTCTGCGGACCGGGGACTGGCTTCGGTTCGTGTATCTCTTCTTCGGGAACATCGTCTTTTTCCTGCCGCTCGGCGCCGCACTCGCCGCGCGCAGGGTGCCGTTCTGGAAGGGCGTGCTCGCCGGGTTCGGCGTCTCATTCCTGATCGAGTCCCTTCAGTTCTTCTTCGGCAGCGGCGTCTCGGACGTGGACGATCTGATCCTGAATACCGCGGGCTGCGCGGCGGGGTATCCGGCGTATTTTCTGTGGCAAAGGTTCTTTTCCCGTAAACACAAAAGGGCGGATAAGGAGGAAGGCGGACCCATGAAACTGGACGGCTTCGGCATCATGGTGAAGGATATGGCGGCGATGGTGGCCTTTTACCGCGACGTGCTCGGTTTTGAAATCGAGTGGGATGGGAAGGACCCCAGCGTCTACCTCAAAAAGGACGGCACGGTTTTCCTGTTTTACGGCCGCGGCGACATGGAGAAACTGGTGCGCCGCCCGCTCCGGTATGCGGAGGAGGGTGTCTGCGGCCACTTTGAGACGGCGCTCAGCGTGGAGAACTTCGCCGCAGTGGACGAGGCCTACGCAAAGGCGGCGGCAAGCGGAGGGACGCCCATTCTGCCGCCGGAGACGGAGTCGTGGGGCCAGCGCACCTCCTATATTGCCGATCCCGAGGGAAATCTCGTCGAGATCGGTTCGTTCAACCCATAAACGCCGAAGCGCCGGAAGACCTTTTAAAGGATCTCCGGCGCTTTTCTGTCGGGGAAAAACGAAACCGGGAGACGCCCCGGCGCATAGAAAAAACGGCGCCGCGCCGGAATCCCGGGATGCGGAACCCCGCAAACGGCACTCGAAGCCTGTTTTGTCCCACATGGAGCATCAAAAACGAAGGCCCCGACGGCACGGCCCCGTATTCCTCCCGGCATCAAAACCGCCCGTTGAAGCGACGGGTTTTGCGTGAAAGCTCTCGTCAAAAAGAAGCCCTCTCCGGGTTCCGGAAAGGGCTTCTTTTGATATTTTTTAATCCGTGCTTTCGAGCTGCGGGAGAACCCCTTTGATGACGGTCGGGATTCCGCAGACCAGTCGCACCACGCACGCTGCCTGTTGTGCGAGCAGGATGCAGAGCTTTCCGACGGCCCTGCGCGCGGCGGCGTCGTTCCCGATGACCGGGATGACCCCGCTGCCGACCTCGTCGCAGAGGACGGCCTCCTTTTCCAGAAGGAGGGGGAGCAGTTCGTCGGCATGGCCGGGGTCGCGCCAGACCATCTCCTGCAGATTAAAGAGCACGGGCCTGTCGTCGAGGCAGGCGTCTGCCATATCGGCGGGCGCATAGCCCAGCGTTTCGGCGAAGGCGCGCTTCCCTGAGGCGGCGGCCCCAATAATCAGGATCATGGTCGGATCCCCCTTTTTTCTGTATTTTTGCACCGGCACGGCAAAATGCCGGGCACGGAAAAACGGTGCGCCCGGAGCGGCTTACGGAAGATTTCCTTTCAGCATGACCGGGATGCCGCATACAATCTCGCAAACCGCATCCGCCTTATCGGCGAGAGCGGCGTTGATAGTTCCCAGCACCCGGATATATGCCCTTGTGTCTTCGTCATAGCCCTCCGACTTGTCGCCGCCGATCTCGTTCGTCACAACGACCAGCGTGCCGCACTGCTTTTTCAGCGCCTCCACGCCGGAGAGTACCCGGCCGACCGGGTCGCGGATGTTTCTCTCTTCGTCAAACATCTCGTTGGAGGTCAGGTTGCAGACGCATTCGAGCAGCGCCGTCCCGCGCTCCGGCAGGATGAGGCCCGCAAGATCGGTGTAACGCTCAAAGGTCCGGATGCCGGCCGCGGCGCGCTCCTTTTGATGCCGTTCGGCCTTTTTGAGAATCTCTTCACTATACGGCTGCATCGCCGCGACATAGTAGCGCGGCGCGGGCAGGCGCTGGAGCAGGTTTTCCGCAAAGGAGCTTTTTCCGCAGCCGGAGCCGCCGGTCAAAAGGATCATCATCGGTCTTCGCCTCCCCGTAAGGATCTTTGTACGGGTATTTTTTCGCCGGAGCGGGAAAGTT
>Ga0208826_1000474_pt1 | contig 41807 bp, 36 predicted proteins | sample AD_UKC115_MetaG_FD_184451 | JGI IMG/M metagenome (GOLD analysis project Ga0208826, IMG submission 184451) | Active sludge microbial communities of municipal wastewater-treating anaerobic digesters from Hong Kong - AD_UKC115_MetaG (SPAdes)... | ecosystem: Engineered > Bioreactor > Anaerobic >... | reverse complement strand
CAGCACCGGAGATTATTACCTATCCCAGTAAAAGAATTTACACGGTTCGCGAATCCAGTATAGTATTATTCCTGCCCGGAGCAACCCATCGGAAATACCATGTCAAATTTTTTGACGAATCCGACAAACCTGTATTGGAATTGAATAAACTAACAGACGAATACCTGATACTGGAGAAATATAACTTTTTGAAATCCGGATGGTATCATTTTGAATTATATGATGCAGATAAACTGATAGAAAAGAATAAATTCTTCCTGGGAAAAGACGCGAAAACAAATGTTTCTATCCCCCGGTTAAGCAACCGCTGATTGCAGTAGTTTTATCTGGAACACTTCTTCAAAATGTTTTTGGATTTTCTGCTTGGTTGCTTCATAATCCACTTTATGGCCCAACTCCTTTTCGATAGAGGTTACCTGCTTACCAACTATCCCGCAGGGTATGATGTGATTGAAATAGGAAAGGTCGGTATTTACATTCAACGCAAAGCCATGCATGGTAACCCAACGGCTGCAACGAACCCCTATTGCTGCAATCTTTCTTTCCCTTCCCGGAATATTAGCGTCAATCCATACGCCGGTCTCTCCCTTTGAACGCTCACCCATAATTCCATATTCTGCAATCGTTTTAATGATTACCTCTTCGAGGTTTCTTAGATATATGCCAATATCGGTATAGAACTTTTCCAGGTCGAGGATTGGATACCCTACTATTTGCTGCAAACCATGAAACGTAATATCTCCGCCCCGGTTGGTATGAAAATATTCGATCCCCAAATTTTCCCGCTGGGTATCATTCAATAATACATGAGTGGGGTCGCCCGATTTTCCCAGGGTAAATACCGGTGGATGCTCGCATAACAAAAAATAGTTTTTTGTGGGAACATCTTTCGGTGGAGTTCCTGCGTTCCGGGCCATTGCTTTAAGTTCCAGGTTCTTTTTTAACAGGCTTTCCTGGAAATCCCATGCTTCCCCGTAATGCATCTGGCCCAAATCCTGAAATATCGCCTGCTGAACTTCCATACAATGATTTAATTTGCAAAGTTAATAAATCAATACCGCCACCTATTACAATTATGCTGCATCCAGAAGAATCAGAAAAAGACCTTCCCGAAATAGAGGAATTATTTGAAAAGCATAGCATCGTGATCGACAAGGGGCAGGAACCACTGCGCATAGATAAATTCCTGATGCAACGAATGGAGGGAGCTACCCGGAATAAAATTCAGCAGGCTATAGAAAATGAACTGGTGCTGGTTAACGATAAACCGATTAAAAGTAATTACAAAATCAGGCCGGCAGACAGGATTGTTCTTTACGACAGCAACGCGCCGGAAAGTTCAGAGATCATTCCGCAGGAAATGAACCTGGATATCGTTTACGAAGACGATCATATAATTGTAGTAAACAAACCCGTTAACATGGTGGTACATCCGGGGAGCGGCAACCCCGATAAAACCCTGATTAACGGAATTGCCTGGCATCTCAAAAGGAACAACCCAGGCCTCGATGAACGAGCCCTGCCCCGGTATGGGCTCGTTCACCGCATCGATAAAAATACCAGCGGATTGATTGTGCTGGCTAAATCCCAGAAAGCGATGAGCGACCTGGCCAAACAATTTTTCGACCATACCGTGCACCGGAGATATGTAGCCCTCGTTTGGGGCGATTTGAAAGAAGACAGTGGAACCATTGTAGCCCATGTAGGCCGGCACCTTCGGTTTAGAAAATTATTTACCGCCTACCCGGATGGCGACCATGGAAAAGATGCGACTACCCATTACCGTGTGATTGAACGTTTCAACTACGTAACCCTGGTGGAATGCCGGCTCGAAACCGGAAGGACACACCAGATCAGGGTGCACATGCAATATATCGGGCATCCCCTATTCAACGATGACTTTTATGGGGGCGACCGGATTGTGAAGGGAACAGTGTACAGTAAATACAAACAGTTTGTGGAAAATTGCTTTTCGATCTGTAACCGACAGGCACTACACGCCAAAGAACTTGGATTTGTACACCCGGTTACCCGGGAAAAAATGCTATTTGTTTCAGAATTACCGGAAGATATGGAAACCGTAATTGAAAAATGGAGAAGGTATGTAAATGCAAAAAGGATTTCCATTCAAAATGAAGATTGACCACCGCTTATGCCTGGGAAGTATTCTACTCCAGACTTCAAAAAGGCCAATCCGGTACCCGGTTCCTCCTGACAATTCGCCATAGATATACAAATTATTACTTCCCATTATGGCCCATTGATACAAAATCTAACGGCGAAGCCCTCAATTTTCATACTTTTATTAAAATATACCATTCCATGATTCATAACAAGCGACTCCTTACACAAATCTTTGCCCCCGTGATTATTTCGGGAATGTTGATTGCCTGCCAGGGCAAGAAAACTGAAACCTCCAGCTCCGGAGCAGACAGTACCAAACTGGCGGCGGACACATTTGACAGCAACTTTAAAGTGGAGGCAGAATCCTTTGCCGACCTTCAACTTTTACGATACCAGGTTCCCGGTTTTAATTCGCTACCCTTAGCCCAAAAACAGCTTGCCTACTATCTCTATGAAGCAGCCCTTGCAGGAAGGGATATCATTTACGACCAGAAAAGTAAGGATGGGTTAATGCTGCGAAAGACACTTGAAGTAATTTATGGCACCTATAAAGGCGATAAAAATTCGGATGATTGGAATAAACTAAAAGAATACTGTGGAAGAGTTTGGTTCAGTAATGGAAATTACCATCATTACAGCAATGAGAAGTTTATTCCCGCATGCAGTTACGACTATTTTATTAGTACGGTAAAAAACAGTGATACCGCAAGCCTTCCCAAAGAGGCAGGGGAATCGGTTGATGCGTTCCTCGCGCGCATTAAACCCATTGTGGCAGATATTAAATACAGGCCCAAACTGGTTGATCTCAGGCCCAATATTGATAATATTATGGCCTCCGCCGTTAATTTTTATGAAGGAGTTACGCAACTCGAAGTTGAAAATTTCTATTCCAAATTCGATACCAAGGGAGATGCCCCTTCCTGGGGCTTAAACAGCAAGGTTATCAAAGAAAACGGCCAGGTGGTAGAAAAAACCTGGAAGGTTGGTGGCATGTATGGCCCGGCCATTGAAAAGATCGTTTATTGGCTCAACAAAGCAAGCACTGTGGCTGAAAATCCGCAGCAGAAAAAGGCGCTCGACCTATTGAGTAAATATTACCAAACCGGAGACCTTAAAACCTATGATGATTACGCCATAGCATGGGTAGCCGATACCGCCAGCCGGATTGATGTAGTGAATGGATTCACAGAAGTGTATCTTGATCCGATTGGGAAAAAGGGAAGTTTCGAAAGCGTGCTATCGCTAAAAGATTTAGAAACAACCAAACGCATTAAAGCCATTGCAGCACAGGCACAATGGTTTGAAGATAACTCTCCTTTGATGCCAGAACATAAAAAGAAAAATGTAAAAGGGATTACGGCAAAAGCAATCACTGTAATTGCTGAAAGCGGAGACGCAGCCCCCAGTACGCCCATTGGAATAAACCTTCCCAATGCGGATTGGATCAGGAAGGAGCATGGTTCAAAATCGGTATCACTCAGCAACATTATCCATGCTTACAATGTGGCAGGAGCCAAAGGAGGAATGCTGGATGAATTTGGTTTGAATGACACGGTGAAGCAACGAATCAGGGAATATGGCAACCTGGCCAGCGACCTGCACACCGACATGCACGAATGCATTGGCCACGCCAGCGGCCAAATAAACCCCGGCGTGGAAACCACCGATAAAACACTGAAAAATTATGCTTCCTGCCTCGAGGAAGCCCGGGCCGATTTGGTGGCCTTATATTATATCATGGATAAAAAGCTGATTGAAATTGGCGTAATGCCTTCTCTCGAAGTGGGCAAAGCAGAATACGACAGTTACCTGCTGAATGGTTTAATGACCCAGCTAACCCGCCTCAAACCAGGAGAACAACTCGAAGAAGCCCACATGCGCAACCGCCAACTAATCGCACGGTGGGTATATGAAAAAGGGAAAAAGGACAATGTGGTTGAGTTCGTTAAAAAGGATGGTAAGACCTATGTTCGGATTAATGATTATGAAAAATTAAGAACCCTGTTTGGTGAGTTGCTTCGTGAAATACAAAGAATAAAATCAGAAGGTGATTACAATGCAGGTAAAAACTTAGTGGAAACTTACGGGGTGAAGGTAGACCCGGTTCTTCATGCAGAAGTATTGAAGCGTTTTGCAAAATTAAACATCAAGCCATACAAAGGATTTATCCAACCCAAACTGGTACCGGTAATGGATGGCGATAAAATTACAGATGTAAAAATAGAATACCCTACCAGCTTCTACCAGCAGATGATGGAATATGGAAAGCAATATTCCCTGCTGCCTATTAAGAATTAAGCTATCAATAATACATATTGCATTGGATGCCTGCTAAAAGCGGGCATCTTTTTTTTATTCTCCTGGATTAAAATCAAACAAGGTAGCAGTAAATACAGCACGCTCCCGCTTTTTGGTAATGGCTTTCCAGTTTCCGTTATACCGCAATAGTACCGGAACCAACAATCCGTTAAACCTTCCCATTTCCACCTCCATACGTACATCAAAATCATAGAAAAGGGCATCATAACGAAGATGGTAATTCCGGGAAATAACATCGTAATTCATTTCATCAAACCAGGTAATCATTTCATCAATTACTACATTATCTTCATGGCCCGGTTTTACTATTTGTCGAAAAATAATACAGGGAATTCCTTGTTTTATCCCATAATCAATTTGCATATCGTAGTCACCGGCTATTGCTGCGTCAAAAATTTCTGTTTTACTACTCATAAATGGCAAGCCTCTGATTCTCCTCCCCGGGTTAAAGAATAACATCTTCAATTGCTCTTTATGTTTTTCCATTCCCGATTTTCCTTCGAGGTTCAGCGGTTTGTCTCCCACAATATTTGTTTCACCACAAACCCGGCCATTCGTAAAAAACAGGGAAGCATACATATTGGCTGTATAATAATTAAATTGTTTCTCCGCATTATACATATCGCCTGTATGGGTTTCATCCAGCACTACCATACTGCGGCAAGAATCCTTTCTAATTTGTTTTGTTTTGCTATAAAGGGTAGCAATGGGTCTCCCCTTTTTATCGAGCATCCGGATATCATTCAGGGAAGTGTACCCCAGAATCCGGAGGTTTTTAAATGCCTTATAAAAGCTGCTGTCATTTTTTATCCTGGAAATAAAGCGGGCAACATCCACCCTTTTATCCACAATCACTTCGGAAAGGGTAATCACATTGGATCCAACCCTTACGGCGGTATCCGCAGATTGGGCATAGGAAAGAAGATAAGAAGAAAAGAAAATAACCAGGCAAAGAAACTCCCGTTTCATTGGCAGTATGTTACTTTGAAAACATCATCCGGTAATCCACCTTTACTTTCCCTTTACTGATGTCATCGAGTTTCCGTTTTAGCAGGGTGCGCTTAAGCGGTTTAAGGTAGTCGATAAAGAGCTTCCCGTCAATATGGTCATACTCATGCAGGATGATACGAGCGGTAAGTCCATTAAATGTGCGTTGTTGTGGTTTGAAGTGCTCATCTACGAAATCAATAGTTACCGTTTCATGTCGATCGATATCTTCTCTGATTCGGGGAATGCTGAGGCAGCCTTCATTATAGCTCCATTTTTTTCCATCCACAGAAACCACATGGGCATTTATGAAAACTCCTTTAAAACCGGGTTCATCCGGATATTTACCTTTCTCTTCCTCCTCCTGGTTTTCAAAAATCTGTGCACTGTCCATCACAAACAGCCTGATGTCGCGGTTAATTTGGGGTGCAGCAAGTCCAACTCCATTGCTATTATACATGGTTTCCCACATATCGGCAATCAATTTATTCAGTTCCGGGTAATTGGGATTAATATCCTGGGCGAGTTTCCGTAAAACCGGCGAGCCATAGGCTACAATCGGGAGAATCATAGAAAGAAATTATGCAGCAAAATTAGCACATTATTAGGTGGATACCCATTTTTAGGCGAGGCTGATATCTTGTAGGTAATCCCGGAGCATAAGGGTGGCTGCAATCTCATCCACCAGTTCCTTATTCCGTCTGGCCTTTTTTTTCAGGCCCATTTCGAGCATGGCCTCTTTTGCCATTTTGGAAGTAAAGCGTTCGTCAACTTCAATAATTGGAATAGTTGGAAATGACTTTTTCAACCGTTCAATAGCCGTTTTAACTATCGACGTTGCATGCGTATCAGAATCATCCAAATTTTTAGGCATCCCGATAATAATACGATCCACAGATTCGGATAAAAAATATTTTGTAAGGAAATTTATCAAATCTTTGGAAGGGATGGTGGTGAGGCCGGTAGCAATAATCTGAAAGGGATCGGTAACCGCAATACCGGTTCTCTTACTGCCATAATCTATTGCCATTATTCTTGCCATCTTATTTCATAAAAATATCGGTGAGTACAAAAAGGGCAAATACCACCGAAGCAATTCCATTTGCAGTCATAAAGGCCAGGTTTACCTTGCGAAGATCGTTCGGTTTTACAATACTATGCTGGTAAATAAGCATTCCCGTAAAAACCCCAATGCCCAGCCAGTAAAATAATCCAAAATGTCCGTAAAAGCCTGCAGTTACCACAAAGCCTGCTGAAAGCATGTGTAAAAATTCTGAAATATGGAGCGCCGTTTTTGCGCCAAAAAGAGCAGGCATTGAATGGAGTTGATGGTCTCTGTCGAAATGCACATCCTGCAGGGCATAAATAATATCAAAACCGCTTACCCAGCAAATTACAGAAAAGGAAAAAAGCAATGGTAACAGGCTAAACTTTCCAGTTACTGCGAGATAGGCTCCAATGGGTGCAAGGCTTAATCCTAACCCTAGCACCAGGTGGCATAGTGCGGTGAAACGTTTTGTGTAACTGTAAAACAGGACCACAAATAAAGCCACAAAACTCAGGGCAAAACAAAGCGGATTAATGAACCAGCAACAAACAATAAAAGCCACAGCATTAAGGATTACAAAAATCAGGGCGCTATTAGCATGAATAATTCCAGCCGGGATTTCACGAATGGCGGTTCGTGGGTTTAGTGCATCAAAGCTCCTATCAAGATAACGATTAAAGCCCATGGCAGCACTCCGGGCAAAAATCATGCATAGAATAACCAGCATAAATTTGATCCATAATTTATCTGCAATAATAAAATTCCCGAAACCGGAAAAGCCGGATTCGTGTTGCATCCGGATCCATGCCTGATATCCCAGGAAAAATCCGATTAAGGCAAAGGGCATCGCAAAGATGGTGTGGGAGAATTTTACAAGAGAGAGATACCTTTTTACTGCCGTCATCCTTTCCTTACTTTTTATTGAGGTGAGTGCGTACGATTTCCCACAACACAACACCGGCGGCGGTGGCAATGTTCAGGGAATGCTTCATGCCAAGCTGGGGTATTTCCACAGCTCCGTCACATTGGTTAATGGTGGATTGTTCAACCCCGGCCACTTCATTTCCAAATATTACTGCTACCTTATCCATTTGTGAGAAATCAGTTTGATGAAGCAGGTTGCTATTGTGCACCTGCTCTACAGCAAATATGGCATATCCCAGTTGCCGAAGTTCGGTAATAGCCTCCGATGCTGTTTTAAAATATTTCCAGCGAACCGTATCTTCTGCACCCAAAGCGGTTTTCCGAATTTCTTTATGGGGAGGAAATGCCGTATAGCCGGTAATAAAAATAGATTCCAGCAAAAAAGCATCTGCCGTCCGAAAGAGGCTTCCCACATTATAGGCGCTTCTTACATTCTCCAACACGGCAATAACGGGCAATTTCTCAGCTTCCCGAAATTCTTCCACAGTTTTCCGGTTCAACTCCTGCATAGTCAGTTTTTCCATCTCTCAATATTTGGAATTAAGCCGGTTGCCCCAGTTGGCTGCTTTTTTTTGCTTCTTCCTTTTTTTCTGAAAAAGCCCTTGCTGCGGAAACAAAATGTACAAACAAAGGATGCGGATTCTCCACTGTACTTTTTAATTCGGGATGAAACTGTACACCAATAAAAAACGGATGGTTGGGTATTTCAATAATCTCCACAAGACCTGAATCGGGATTCCGTCCACTCGCAATAAGACCTGCGTTTTGAAAATCATTCAGGTAAGAATTATTGAACTCCCAGCGATGCCGGTGACGTTCACTAATACGGGAGACATTATTATATATTCGGGATGCCAGGCTGCCTGGTAATAAATCGCAAGGGTATGCGCCCAACCTCATTGTACCCCCTTTCTTTTTTACTTTTTTCTGTTCTTCCATGAGGGCAATAACGGGGTGAGGAGTTTTGCTATCCATTTCCGTTGAATGTGCATCCGGCCAGCCAATCACATTTCTTGCATATTCAATTACAGCCATCTGCATACCCAGGCAGATACCAAAAAATGGAAGCCCGTTTTCCCGAGCGTATTTTACGGCTGCAATTTTTCCTTCTACTCCCCGGATGCCAAACCCCGGAGCCACCAGAATAGCATCCACATCTTTGAGGTTTTCTGCGATATTTTCCGGGGTAAGGAATTCGGAATGGATATTTTTTACCTCCACCTTACATTGATTTACAGCGCCGGCATGTACAAAGGCTTCCAGGATGGATTTATAAGCATCCTGCAGCTCGATGTATTTCCCAATAAGCCCCACTTTAATTTTTCGGTTGGGGTGGCTGAGTTTATCAAGAAATCCTCTCCATCTAACCAAGTCAGGTGCGGCGTAACCGTTAATGTGCAATTTCTTCAAAACAATTACATCCAGGCCTTCTTCCAACATTTTCAGCGGTACTTCATAAATCGTGCTGGCATCAATGGCTTCAATAACGGCATTGGGTTTCACATTACAAAACAGGCCAATTTTTTTCCGGAGTTCGGGTGTGAGATGGTGCTCTGTACGGCATACAATGATATCCGGAGAAACCCCTTCCTGGCTCAGCATCTTCACGCTGTGCTGGGTAGGTTTTGTTTTTAATTCTTTCGCTGCTTTTAAATAGGGAATGAGAGTAAGGTGCACCACCAGGCAATCTTCATCCGGCATCTCCCATTGCAACTGACGAACCGCTTCTACGAAAGGAAGGCTCTCAATGTCGCCCACTGTACCGCCGATTTCAGTAATAACGATATCATAATTCCCGGTTTCCCCCAACAGCAGCATCCGGCGCTTGATTTCGTCTGTAATATGCGGCACTACCTGCACTGTCTTTCCTAAATATTCGCCTTCCCGCTCTTTATTAATAACGGTTTGGTATATACGCCCTGTGGTAACATTATTGGATTGAGAAGTAGCGGTATTTAAAAACCTTTCGTAGTGGCCCAGGTCAAGGTCGGTTTCAGCTCCATCATCCGTAACAAAACATTCTCCGTGTTCGTAGGGGTTAAGGGTACCCGGATCCACATTAATATAGGGGTCAAATTTCTGAATGGTAACATTCAGCCCCCGGCTTTGAAGCAGCTTTGCCAGCGATGCTGCAATAATACCTTTACCCAGAGAAGAAGTAACACCTCCTGTTACAAAAATATACTTGGCCATATCTTTACTTTAATATTATTTAAAAAACAAATATTCCACATCAACATCCGGGGATGCTGTGGAAAAATCTGATTAAATACTATTGATTAAACGTGACCAACGGAGAGAAATATCCGGGAGGTCATGCAAAGATAAAATTTTATTCCGGCTGCCGAAACAATAATCTTAGATTTTAGGAAAATCGCTTTTCTTAAATAAATAGATGTTTTTTGTCATACATCCTGGGAAAATAACGGTTTGGGGCGCTCTTACCCAACCGTGATTTTTTTATAACTGGCGGCAATACCCTTAATTAAGGAAGAACTGAAGCCCTGGTGTTCCATTTCATTCAGCCCCGCAATGGTGCACCCTTTTGGGGTAGTTACTTTATCAATTTCCTGTTCCGGATGGGTTTTCTTTTCCAATAACATTTGGGCTGCGCCTTTTACCGTTTGTGCCGCTATGAGGTTTGCCGTGGAGGCATCAAATCCAATTTCAATGCCGCCCTGAATATTGGCGCGGATAAATCGCATGGCATAAGCAGTGCCACAAGCGCCCAATACTGTGGCGGCGTCCATCAATCCTTCATTAATGATGGCTACTTTCCCCAGGTTATTGAACAACCCTGTAACCAATTCAATTTGCACCTCGTTTGCATGTGCATAAGCGATACAGGTCATGCTTTCGCGGATGGCAATGGCCGTATTGGGCATGGCTCGAAATATAGGTAAGCTGTTTGGCACCATTTTCAGGAGGTCTGAAATCAAAATTCCGGTAACCACCGATATTAGGATATGCTTTTCCGTTAGTTCGTTCCGGAAACCATCCAACACCTCTTTTACCTGGTATGGTTTCACTGCAAGAATTATCACATCCGCATTCCGTACGGCGAGGCCATTATCGCTCGTAACTTTTACCCCTTTTTCGGCAATAGGCGCCAGGGGAACCTGGTTTCGCCGGGTAATACACAGGTTCTCCGGTTTACAAAAACCGCTGCTCAATAGGCCTTCTGCCATCGACATTCCCAGGTTGCCGCCCCCAATAATTGAAATCCGCATTAAAAAAATTTCTGTTGAGATAAATAATTTCTGACATAATCATCCACCCCTTCTTCGAGTGAATAAAATTTTTCTGCATACCCTGCTTTCCTTAATTTTTCCATATTAGCCTCTGTAAAATACTGGTAGGTATCCCGCAGGTCTATAGGCATATCAATAAACCGGATATCTGATGGGGTATCAATAGCAGCATAAGTGCTTTTCACCAGATCGATGAAAGAACGCGCCTTGCCTGTACCCAGGTTATAAATGGCAGAGGGTGTATGCGGGCTGTTCATTAACCAGACACACACTTTAAGGATATCTTTCACATAAATAAAATCCCGAAGCTGTTCTCCATCTTTAAATGGTTCCTTATGCGACTTAAAGAGTTTCACAAACCCGTTTTGTTTAATCTGATTAAATGAGTGGAAGATAACGCTGGCCATCCTTCCTTTGTGATACTCGTTAGGACCGTATACATTGAAGAATTTTAGCCCGGCCCAAAACGGGGGTTGCTTCTCCTGTTTCAATACCCATTTATCAAATTCATTTTTAGATTTTCCATAAGGGTTTAGCGGATGGAGGCGTTCGATTACCTGGTGGTTATCATTATAACCCAGCTCGCCTCCTCCATAAGTAGCCGCAGAAGAGGCATACACTAAGGGTACATTATGAGCGGTGCAGTAATTCCAAATTTTCTCAGAATACTCCACATTCAGTTTTTGGTGCACCGAATAGTCGAATTCAGTAGTATCTGTACGGGCGCCCAGGTGAAAAATAAAATCAACAGGACGGGCCTGTTTTTTCAGCCAGTCGAAAAACACAGACCTTTCAACCCTTTCTAAAAAACCCTTTTCAATGTAATTAGGAATTTTATCTTTCCTTGAAAAATCATCTACCAGAATCAGGTTCTTATATCCCTGTTCGTTGAGGTAACCCGCAAGGCAGCTTCCAATAAAACCGGCAGCACCAGTCACCACAATCCGGGCATCCGGATTCGGCGGTTGATACCGGGGCGCCTCAGAGCCACCTCCTTCCGTTTCAGAATCGCACAAATCTCCGATGGCATTATTGTATAGGTTTTTCCAATCAGAAACGGGTCCCCAGTTTTCATTATCCACTACAATATCGCCTGTATGAACAACCCCCAGTTCGGTTATATCTACCCCGGAATTTTTAACGGCATTCAAAAAATCTGATTTTCGTTCGGGCGATACCGTTACCACTACCCTACTTTGGGCTTCGCCGAACCAGCGGGCATCTTTTCGGATCTCCCCATTCATCCCTGCAACTTTAAATCCAAGATTTTGGTAAAACCCGCATTCCAGCAAGGTGATAGCCAGCCCGCCTTCGCTTACATCGTGAGCGGAATTAATCTGTTTATCCCGAATCAGTGCGCTTACCAGATTTTGAACCCTTAATTCCTCGTCCAGGTCGAAAGCAGGTGCAGGAGAAAATTCTATTCCGCAAATTTTATGCAGGTATTCGGATGAATGAATGCAATTTTTTTCTTTACCTACCAGAAAAATAAGATCCTCTGGATTTTTAAAATTCAGAGTCATCTTTTGGGATACATCATCCAATAACCCAACCATTCCAATGGTGGGAGTGGGATAAACTGCACCATCCGGCGACTGGTTATAAAAACTTACATTTCCGCCGGTAACCGGCGTATCGAATTTGCGGCAGGCCTCTCCCATTCCTTTAATGGCTTCCACAAACTGGTAATACACTTCCGGATCGTAAGGATTGCCAAAGTTGAGGCAATTCGTTACGCCCAGTGGTGTTCCGCCGGAGCAAACAATATTTCGTGCTGCTTCTGCCACGGCAATCATAGTTCCTTTATAAGGGTCGGCATATACATAACGACTGTTACAATCGGTGGTTAAGGCCAGGGCTTTAGAAGTTGGCTTGGCCAGCACAATAGCTGCATCGCTGGGAGAATTGGAGGTGGCTGTGCCAGCGCCAACCATGCTGTCGTATTGTTCATAAACCCAACGCTTACTCGCAATATTCGGATTGGAACAAAGTTTTTTTGCAATTGATTTTAAGGTATCCGGTTCCGGGATGGAATCCATCTTAAAAGCTGCCACCTGATCGAGGTAGGCCGGCCTTTTATATTCCCGATCATATTGTGGAGCACCACCACCCAGCACCAGTTCCCAGGCAGGCAGGCAGGCTTCCAGTTGACCATGCATGAAAAAATTAAGAACCCCATCACCGGTAACCTCCCCAATATTTTCACAGGGGAGGTCCCATTTTTCAAAAATTTTTAATACATCTGCCTCCCTGCCTTTTTGAACCACCAGCAGCATTCTTTCCTGGCTTTCACTCAGGAGAAGTTCCCAGGCTTTCATATTTTGTTGCCTAGCGGGAACTTTATCGAGGTGAATATTCATGCCGGATTTTCCTTTAGCGCTCATTTCGGATGTGGAACAAATAATACCGGCAGCTCCCATGTCCTGCATCCCCACTACGGCCCCGGTTTGAAGCACTTCGAGACAGGCTTCAAGCAATTTCTTTTCCTGAAAAGGGTCGCCCACCTGTACGGCTGGCAGGTCTTCGGCACTGTCTGCGGTAATTTCAGCGCTGGCAAATGAAGCCCCTCCGATTCCATCCTTACCGGTGGCGCTTCCCACAAAAAATACCGGGTTGCCCACACCTTCTGCCGTAGCAGAAACTGTTTCCCCGTTTTTCACAATACCTACGCTCATGGCGTTAACTAACGGGTTAGTATGGTAGCAGTTTTCGAAATAAATTTCTCCCCCAACGGTAGGCACTCCAAAACAATTTCCATAATGGCCGATACCCTTCACCACCCCGGCTAAAAGGTGTTTGGTCTTGGGATCGCTGAGGTTTCCAAAACGAAGCGAGTTGAGGGATGCAATTGGCCTGGCGCCCATTGTAAAAATATCGCGGTTTATTCCTCCTACCCCCGTAGCTGCTCCCTGAAAGGGCTCGATGGCGCTGGGATGGTTGTGGGATTCTATTTTAAACACTACCCCATACCCGTCTCCAATATCCATCAAACCGGCATTTTCTTCTCCTGCTTTCACGAGCATCTTCTTTCCTTCCCGGGGAAGGGTTTTGAGCCATTTAATCGAATTTTTGTAACTGCAATGCTCGCTCCACATCCCACTGAATGCACAGAGTTCCGTGAAATTGGGGGTGCGACCCAGCTTTTGTTTAATAAGTTCAAACTCCTCTGCTTTCAGGCGTAATTGCTCGGCGGTATGTGCAGTTATCTCCATTATGGTTGCTTATTGACCGCAAAGGTACAGGCTCCTAACATTTTCGGGCAGAGTAAAATTTTCCCTATCTTCCCTTTAAAGGTTTGGTTTGTTTTATTTTCTGCTATTATTATTTACTGCAACGGGTTTCTTAATCCTGCTAAAACTTCCCTTTGTAAAGCGTTCGGGCATTCCTGTGTCGGAAATGGGAATATTTTTCCTCCTCCGGATTATTTCAGGAATCATTCTGGGATGGATAACGCTAAATTTTTACCCCGGAGGAAATGATTACTGGGGGCTAAACGAACAGGGAATCAATGAGCACCATTTTCTGGTTCATGATCCGGTTGGATTTTTTAAAGATCTTTTTCACAGTAATTATGGGAATTATTCGGGGCTTTTTGGGGCGGTAGGAACCTATTGGAACGATTTAAAGAACATCCTGTTAGGCAAATTTCTTGCCTTTTGCAATATACTTACCAATGGAAACTATTACCTCAACAGTGTAATTTGGAATACCCTTGGGATGTTGGGAAGTGTAGCCTATTACCGGGGGTGGCTTATACTCCATCCACAATCCAAAAAAGCCGCGAAGCTGGCCGCCTTCCTCATCCCATCCACTATTTACTTTTCATCCGGAATACATAAGGACCTGATCATTTTTACCCTTCTTGGGATATTCTTTTTTTGCATGGTGAATTTGGGGGAAAGAACAAGGCGCAAATACATAGGCTTCCTTGTTTTATCCGGTTTGTTGATATTCTTAATCAGGAATTACCTCTCCGTTGTACTTATTCCGCTCGGGATCCTTTATATTATAATTAAGAGAAGGAAACTGAATCCGGGTTGGGTATATGGCTCTTCTGTTTTCCTGGTTATCCTTCTTTTACTTCTGCTTCCTTTAAGTGGGCCTAAGTTTTCCATATTCCGGATTATTGCGGAAAGGCAGGAAGATTTTTCCGAACTAAAAGCCGGGGGTTCAGCTATTCATAAACCGAAACTTTCGGCAAAGCCCGCTGTATTTCTGGAAACACTGCCATCTGCCTTAAAGGATGGATTCCTGGAGCCCCTGGTATGGAATCAACCAGTTTCCATAATGGGTTTTTCAATCGAATGGATGATCATCTGGGTTTTATTTATATTCTTTCTAATAAGATGGAAAAACACCGTTTCCGGGTCTGACCCAACGTTGCTTATTTTTTCCTGGTTGTTGTGTTTTACGTTATTTCTCATTACGGGGTTTATTGTAAACAATCTGGCCGCAATTGTCAGGTATCGAAGTATTTTCCTTCCCCTATTAACCTTCCCGCTTCTAAACAACTTAAATCTGCAAAAACATATTAAATTATAAAATATGTTTATTTTTTCATACAATTTTGTAATATTCTGAATGATTCTATAAAAAAAATTTGCATTTTTTATTTTGTTATCTGAAATTTGAGCCTTCAAACAAAAAAAATGACATCCTTACGCTTCAAGGCTATTGAAAAACTCAACAAGCCAACCTCAGAATCCAATGGTTCTGACTTCCGTATTACTAAAATTTTTAATGAGAACGTATTTACGCTTCAAACAGCCCGGTCGTACCTGAGTGAAGAAGCATATAAAAGTCTGGTTGCTTCGGTTAAATCGGGAAAGAGGATTGACCGTGGTATGGGAAATAGCATTGCCCAGGGGCTTCGGCTTTGGGCTGAAGAAAAGGGGGTAACCCATTTTACCCACTGGTTTCAACCCCTGAACGGATTGTCGGCCGAAAAGCATGATTCGTTTTTTACCATCCTGAGTGATGGCACTCCATTAGAAGATTTTGATGGTGGCGCGTTAATTCAACAGGAACCGGACGCTTCCTCCTTTCCCAGTGGAGGGCTAAGGGCAACTTTTGAAGCGCGCGGATACACGGCCTGGGATCCTTCTTCCCCGGCTTTCATAATGGAAATTGGCAACGGAAAAACACTTTGTGTACCCACCATTTTTGTTTCCTATACCGGTGAATCGCTGGATGCGAAGACCCCCTTATTAAAAGCCCTTGCCTTTTTGGATAAAGCCGCAGTGGATGTTTGCCAGTATTTTGATAAAAATATTTCCAAAGTAAACGCCACCCTGGGCTGGGAACAGGAATATTTTGTAGTGGATGCGGGCTTAGCCAGCGCAAGGCCTGATTTGTTATTAACCGGCCGTACCCTGGTTGGCCATTCACCGGCCAAAGGACAACAATTAGAAGACCATTATTTCGGAGCTATCCCCGAAAGGGTTTACGCCTATATGCGCGACTTTGAAAAAGAAGCCTATAAACTGGGGATACCCCTTCGTACCCGCCATAATGAAGTGGCCCCTGCTCAATTTGAATGTGCACCCATCTATGAAGAAACAAACCTCGCGGTAGATCATAACACCCTGCTGATGGATATCATGACCCGTGTAGCCAAACGCCATGGGTTGATTGTTCTATTGCACGAAAAACCATTTGCCGGAATTAATGGGAGCGGCAAACATAATAACTGGAGTATGAGTACGGATACCGGGGTGAACCTCCTGGCTCCGGGAAAAACCCCAAAGACCAACCTCATGTTCCTCACCTTTTTTGTCAATACGATCAAGGCAGTGCACGATTATGCAGAGATCCTTCGTGCCTCTATTGCAAGTGCGGGTAACGATCACCGTTTGGGAGCCAATGAGGCGCCTCCGGCTATCATTTCTATTTTTATTGGCAAATTCCTCACCGATGTTTTAAAGCAGATTGAAACAAGGGTTGGCGATAAATTTGATGAACAGGATGAAGCCATGCTGAAACTGGACATCCACCGGAGCATCCCCGAACTGATGTTAGATAACACAGACCGCAACCGGACTTCACCCTTTGCCTTCACGGGAAATAAATTTGAGTTCAGGGCAGTAGGCTCATCAGCCAATTGCGCCAATGCTATGACCACCCTGAATACCGTAATGGCAGATACACTCAGGAAATTTAAGATTGAGGTGGACGCATTGATAGAAAAAGGCGAAAAGAAAGAGGTCGCCATCATGCAAACCATTCAACACTATATTGTTCAAAGCAAATCGGTATTGTTTGAAGGTGATGGGTATAGTGACGACTGGGAAAAAGAAGCGAAAAAACGCGGTCTTCCCAATGTAAAAACCACACCCCAGGCACTGGATGCGTATCACTCAGAAAAAACAAAGAAGCTGTTTGTGGATAATGGCATATTCCTATTACCCGAGATTGAAGCAAGGCATGAAATAATGCTGGAGGAATACATTAAGAAAATCCAGATTGAAGCCAGAGTATTGGGCGATTTAGCCAGCACTTTTGTAATTCCTTCTGCCTTAAAATACCAGAATCTCATCTCCGATAACATAAGGGGGCTGAAAGAATCCGGTATTTCAGAAAAACTGTATGCCAATCAAATTCAAATCCTGAATAAAATTGGAGAGCACATTCAGATCATCAGCGATAATGTGGAGCAGATGATCGAAGAACGGAAAAAAGCAAACAATGTTTCCAACACCCGCGAACGGGCCCTGTTGTATTGCGAAAAAATTAAGGATAAATATTTTGGCACCATCCGATATCATATCGACAAACTGGAATTGATGGTAGATGACAGTTTCTGGTCGCTCCCCAAATACCGGGAACTCCTTTTCCTCAGGTAAAAAGTTCAAAGCCCCAAACGGGGCTTTTTTTATTACCCGGAATAAAGAACAAGAATCTGGATGCAATATGTATTGACGTTAACATCTGCTTTGCTATTTTTAACCCATGAAAATATTCATTGCATCCATCCTGGTTTTACTCTCCCTCTTTGCGACAGGCCAACAAAACCGATTTAATTCGATTGATGAGAAAATTTCGCAGATGGGAGCCATGCCGAATGAAAACCTGGCCACCATCACAGAAAATATAACCCATCCCTTTTTTGGGAAAGAAGAAAAGGCAAGAGCCATTTATTATTGGATTACCCACCATATTACCATCGATCCAAAAGCAACGAAACGAAATGACCAAAGGAAAATTAAACCAGAAGAGATCATTCAACTAAGAGCAACCACCCCGTTGGGATTCAGCCTCCTCTTCCAGGAAATGTGCAGCCAGGCAAATATCCGATGCCTGTCGGTGGATGGATACACCCGGAACAATGTTGATGATATTGGGAATCCTCCCGAAGAAATAAATCATTCCTGGAATGTGGTACAACTGGGGCAAAGCCCGGATGCGTGGTTCTATGTAGATGCAGCAAAAGGAAGTGGCTCTCTCGACAAGCGCATGACAACTTTTATCCCCAACTTCAACAGCAATTACTTTTTTACCAATCCCGAAGTATTTAATATGGATCATTATCCCGATAATGAAGCCTGGAGATTGGGCATCGGCCCAAAAAGTTTATCCGCATTTAATGCACTACCGGTTATTTATTCTTACGGCAATGCACTTGGAATAAACAAAACAGAACCGAAAACCGGTAAAATTAAAACCAAAACAACATCAACTGTAAAGTTCAATTTGTTTCATACCCCCAATTTGGCAATTAATGAAATGAAAATTGTTATTGGGGAGGACAAAAGAGCAGAAATACCCAGGGAAATAAAATTTACGGATGAATCCGGGATAATTAGTTTTAGTTATTCATTTAAGCGAGGTGATGAATACCCGGTTACAATTTTTGCGGACGGAAAACCGATAATATCCTATTATGTGATTTCGGAAGAATAATTATACTATCTATTTAAATCAGCCTCCAAAAAGGTAACATGTTTCCCCATTAAGGCATTTACACTTTCCTTTTTCATGGAATTAATTCCTAACTGGCAAACAGTTGGTTCCTGTATAAGAAAAATATTTTAAATGCCACAGCTTTCGAAAATTAAATTTTCCAGATCATTCTCTTTTTCATTTTTAGTGATGAGAAAGTACATACCAGCATGGATAAATCAATTATCCCAAGAAAAGGAATGAAGAAAAATAGGTTCTGATAAAAATTTATTTAGTTGCAATATTTGGGCGCAATTTTTTAAAAATGTATTTTGAATCAGGGGGCACCGGGGCGTAGCCCCGGGGGAGAGTGGTAAATAAAATTAAATTCAAACCTATATTTCTTTAGTCATTTTATGGGGACGCAACTTCTTAAAGAAATATTTTCAATCGCTTGGAACCTGATATGAATTCCAGGACAGAGTTTGGCATTTTGAGAAATTAATTACTTTAAAAAAAATGAAAGTATTACAGCAACTTTTCATCAGCTTCCTATCCTATACTCAGAAAACAAATTATAACCTGCTTTATCTCTATCCCCTATACAAACCTGAAGCAAATACGATAAGGTTCTAAAACTCACTTAAACTGGAAGATGGAAGTTGGAATACAGAATTAAATTTGCCACCTCAAATAATCAATGCTATAACCCAAAAAAATATCCCATCCATCATTTTCCGGGGCATTCTATTAATTTTGCCCCTTAAACCACATGTCGCTTTCCGAAGAAAATACCATCCAGTTTACCCTTCACTTTAAAGATGAATCTATTGCAATAACCACCCTAAAAAATAAACATCATTCTTTGATGAGCTTAATTTCGGACCAGTTAGCTATTCCCGGGTTTGGCCTTTGCTGTGGTATGGGAAGTTGTGGTGAATGCAGGGTCAGGATTCAAAAAAAAGAAGGAATCCCTGGCATAGAGGTTCAATCCTGTGGAGTTGCCATTAATGAAGAACTCAACCAGACCGAAATATTTATCATTAGTGGATATTGAAACCCTTATCGGCCTAGTAGATAAAGTAAAAGGTACAAATCAAACAGAATTAAAAATATCTGCCCCATGCTTTCAAACGAAAAACTTGCCGTACCTCTTTTTTATCTCAGTTTAATGACTTTGGCATTTGTGATCCTCGCTCCCATTTTTGATGTGTATCATTTCGCCCTTACCGGTGCAATATTTGAAATACTTTGGCTTCCGGCTATCCTATTAGTTATTACCCTTCCAGTCATCTCTCTTTTCTTTTGGATCCGGAACGGATTTCATTTTAAATCAAGGCACTTTTTTACCCTATTGATTTCAATTGCCTCGGTGTGCATCCTTATTTTTCAATAAGTACCCTCCTGCTTCATATGAAGAAATGCGAAGCATGATCAACGTTAATAAAAGCAAAACTAATATCTCTCCTTAATTGAATGGCCCATCCCACTTTTAAAATTAATTTGATTTCGATATTGGATTCCCGATCTACTTAAAAAGTAGTATTTTTTAATTTAACCTGAACCTGAACTTTATGGTTGGTAAAATTTCACTGAGATAAATTTTCGACCATGAAAAGAATTGCACTTACGCTGATTTTATTTTGCAGTATTTTAATGCTCCTTGCACAACCTGCACAAAACAATGAGAACCCCTTCTATTATTATGGAAAGGAAAAAATTATTTTAAAGAACAGTACCCAAAAAATATTTGTCAGGGTGACCGCATCTGATATTAACGTTTTTAAGAACTTTCTTAAATCAAATTACCAACTCACTGATAAAAATATACAGCCCCTGGCTTCCAACCAGGTAATGGTGGTAGATATAGGCAGAAGTGATGAGGCGCAGATAAAAAGAATCATTAAGGAAATCAAATCAAACCCTGGTATTGAAATAGCCCGCCCGGCATTGGTTGCACAGGATGGTAAATCTGAAGTAATTGATGAAAGCTTTTACGTAAAATTAAAGCCAGGTGTAAACTACCTGGAACTTGCCTCTTTCGTGACCCAGAAAAATTGTATCATAAATAAACGGTACGAATACGACAATCGGACATATATTTTAAAGGCCGGAGCAGCCAACCAGTATGATGGACTGGCCATGGCAAATGCCTTTTACGAATCGGGATTGTTTGAATATGCAGAACCCGATTTTCAATTATTGGAGGGCTTGGGTATGGACGCAGGTAAATCTGCAGCAGGCCACGCCATAGCTTCCAGCAAACCTAAAATTTCTCCTTCAAAATTAAATTCCATACCCAACGATCCATTATTTTACCTGCAATGGGCAGCTAAGAATGATGGGATTCCCGCTCAAAATAACGGTACTGTAGACGCAGATATTGACCTTGATGAAGCCTGGGATATAACCCAGGGGAGCCCCACAATTCGGGTGGCAGTCATTGATGAGGGCGTTGACCGAACCCATCCCGATTTAATAACCAATATTGACCCTTTAGGATTTGGACTTACCGTATCCAATGCAACAACCGGATCACCGCTTTATAATGATCTAAGCCACGGCACCTCCTGTGCCGGAATTATTGCCGCCATAAAAGACAACAATATAGGCATAGCCGGTATTGCGCCGCTTTGTAAAATTATCCCGGTAAATGTTACCGTAAATACAAATGGAGACTATGGAAATAAATCCCAATTAGCCCAATGCCTCGACTGGGCCTGGGACAATGGTGCTGCTGATGTACTATCAAACTCCTGGGGCGGAGGCTCCCCCTCAAACCTGGTGCACGACGCTATTATAAGGGCAGTAACACTGGGAAGAAACGGGAAAGGTGCTATCGTTGTTTTTTCTACGGGAAATGATGATGCTGGCGTGGCATCTCCCGGAATACATAGTGAAACAATTGGAGTAGGGGCAATGAGTATGTGCGACCAACGAAAAACAGGAAATTCCTGCGATGGAGAATACTGGTGGGGTGGTAATTACGGCACAGGTTTAGATATTTCGGCGCCAGGGGTAATGATTCCCACTACCTGTATTACAGGCGAGGGCGATGCCCCAGATGTGGATTACAACCTAACCTTTAATGGTACTTCGTCTGCCTGCCCGATGGTTTCGGGTGTTGCCGCATTAGTATTAAGTATTAACCCCAATTTTACCCAGGCGCAGGCAAGAGAAATTATTGAAAAATCGGCCAGGAAGGTTCCGGGATTTTCATACAGCCACGCCGAATTTCAACCCAATGGCCTTTGGTCTCCTGAAATTGGTTATGGAATGGTAAATGCAAAGTCTGCTGTTTTATTAGCCCAAAATCCTTCTGGTCTCTGCCACGTTAAGGTAGAAAGGCCCTACACTTTGCAGGCTTGCAGCGGTGGTAACATCATATTGAGTATTTCAAATGCTAACTCCGGTGATACTTATCAATGGAGAAAGGATGGTACCGTAGTTGGTACTGGAACCAGTATATCTGCAAACCAAACCGGGGATTATGATGTAGTACTCACTACCGCTGGCGGATGTAAGGATACCTCCTCAAAATATGCTGTGCTTATTTCATCCCCAGACGGACCGCTGGTTGCTGATGCAGGCCCAGACACTACTATTGCGCAGGGAGAGAAAATTTTTCTGGGTGGTGGCCCTGCTGGCCATGGGGGAACTGGCATCATACACCCAATGAGAGGGTTAACCGCCGACCTAAACAACAATTATTTTTACCGATTTGATATCAACCAGCCTTCGGGAAGGTTTAAGGTAATTGACTCTGTCTATGTAACTGATTTACCAGCTACCGGATTCTTTAGCGGTGCTGCAGTAACGCCTTATGGGCTTTATACGATTGGATACAACGATGGATATCTGTATAAGGTTGATACCGCCACAGGACAAAATTTTAGGGTGGGAACTCCTAATAACAGTTCCATCTATTTTTCAGGCATTTGTTATGATCCAACCACCGATAAAATTTTCGTCATAGGTTCAAATGCTTCCTATTTTAATTACCTATTTGAAATTAACAGGAAAAACAGTATCCTGACAGGTATTGCGCCTATTACAGGAACAGAAATGAATACAAATTACATAATAGGCCTTGCCGTAGATAACAGTGGACAATTATACGGTCACAAATTAGGAATGGCTTCAGGGATAAGTTCAGATATTGTAAAAATTAACAAGACTACCGGTGTGGGAACACTCGTTGGCCCCACCGGTTTTCATGCCGGTTATGCCCAGGATATAGCAATGGATCCATTGACGGACGAATTCTATTTGGCCGGATATACCACCACTATTAATAGCTCAAGCGCCAGAGGGAGTGGCTTATGGCAGGTAAATAAAACTTCGGGCAATTCCCAATTGATTGGATCCATTGGAGAACCCCACAATCGCTGTGATGCCCTTGCAATTGCCAATAAAGAATATAAATACCAATGGTCGCCGGCAACAAACCTGAGTAACCCTAAGGATGCCAATCCGGAATTCAGCGGGGTGAACGGAATTTATAATTATACACTCACTGTAACAGACCTGTGTGGAAATACAGCAACAGATCAGGTTATCGTTAATGTGGGTGGCATCATCCCCGTAACCCTGGTCAATTTTAGCGGTAACCTCCAAAATAACCTCGCACTACTTAAATGGGAAGTACAAAACGAAATCAACTTCAAGAAATATATAGTGGAAAGAAGCACCAACAGCATCCAATTTGAACCCATTGCTGAGGTTTTGGCCACAAACCATTCCGGCACTTCCCATTATCAATACCCCGACGACAAATTACCGCAAACAGAATTCTTATACTACCGGTTAAAAATGCTGGACCTGGATGGGCATTATAAAAACAGCGAAATTATTAAGCTTAGGAGAGAAAATATCAAACACAACCATTTGATCTCCGTTCACCCGAACCCATTTGAAACTGAACTAAATGTAGAATTTGAAAGTATCCGGAACGACAATATTCAACTATCGCTTACCGATAGCCGGGGATCAACCATTCAAAAACAAAATATAAAAATTAACCGGGGAGTAAATCAACTTCATTTGAACCTCCCGGCTCTACCGGCCGGAGTTTATTACCTCAAACTTCAAACGAAAGATTATACTACCACCCAAAGAATAATTAAACTATGAAAACTTTGAGTTAGGGTAATTTAAAAAAGGCCAGATTTTTTTCTGGCTTTTTTCTTTTCCCGGATTTTATAACAACATTTTCACAATAGAAGAGAAAAGGCAGGAATCCTTGCCTTAAACAATGGGTTAAGTCATAATTCAATATTCCATTAAGGGTTATGTTTACATTCTTCTTTCTACTAAGGGTATTCCATATTTTAAGAATCTTAAAAAATCTGGCCTAAGTTTGCGATTTGGCAGAAGCCCATTATATTAAAAATTTTTCTTTATTCCTGTATGGTGCTGATATGCGGCACAGTTTTGTGCGTGGTGTATCAGAACCTTTCATAGTTCTAAATCCTTCTTCCTTTTGCAATAGTTCAAGCTTAGATAAGTACCGCCTTGTATTCATTTCTTTTAAATAAATTAATCCAACCTGTTTCCGAAAAGCACACAAAATATAATTTGCTATTGTTGCTGAACTAATATCTTTTGCTCCGTTGTAAATATTCAAACTACAATTTGAATTGGGCTCCGCCTTCGTGCATTCGTGGCTGATGAATTTTTTTCATCCATTCGTGGCTGTTTATTTTTTATTCGTGCATTCGTGGCTAACAAAATTTATTCGTGCATTCGTGGCTGATGCACTTTTTATTCGTGCATTCGTGGCCATGACAAATTCTCCCCTCTACTTCAAACTAAACAGGGATAAAGTAAAACTGAAATTACATCAGTCAAATTTCTTTGTTCGAATTTTTTCTGGCACTATTTTTACCCCCGGGGCGGGGGCAGCAAAAGGCCTGAATATTTTCCCATTCCCCTCCGCCTTGGTTCGTGTCGAACGAAACAAAATGAGACTTGATCAGCATCACAAACACTAACCACTTTCATCTTGAAAGGACACGGTCATCTTACGGAAGACTTGCGCCAGATGGGGGGGGGCAACTCTTGCCTCGGCATGTCATGGAAATCTCCCAGGCCCGTGTGGCCTGTATAGGAAAAATCGCTTACGCCCTGCAGCTTGTTAGTCATCCTGTTATAATAATAGTATAGATAATCTATCATTAGTACCCCTCTGAGGCTGTCTCAATAATAATGGAAGTAGCCATTTTCTTTTTTCGGATTTTATAACACCATTTTCACAATAAAAGAGAAAAGTCAGTAATTCTTCACTGAAACAATGGGATAAGTCATAATTCAATGGTATTATATGGGCTACCTTTACATCCCCGACTGATAAACCAACAGGAGGTATTGAATTATTCAGATTGAAAATCAACATTGCGGAACATACCTAACTTAAAAAATATATCAAAATGAAAAAGATTTTATTTCTCTTAATGTCATTTTCCTTTTGTCTTGGCGGTTACGCTCAGAACAAAACTTCGCTCGTTAAGAATTACGTAGCCATTAAAAATGCCTTAGTGAAAAGCGACCAGGATTTGGCAACTGCAGCCATTAAAACATTTTATAGCGAGGTGAAAAAGGAGGGCGAATTTGATAAGAAAAAAGAATTGCTGGCCGCAACAGAAAAATTAAATAATGCAAAGGGATTAGAAAAACAAAGAGAAGCCTTTATGAACGTATCTACCACGCTATGGAGTATTGTAAAATCGGGCGACAAAGTCAATCAGCCGGTATTTTACCAGTACTGCCCCATGAAAAAAGCCTATTGGCTCAGCACCGAAAAAGAAATTAGGAATCCGTATTACGGCGACGCCATGCTTACTTGCGGAAAGGTGGTTGAAAAAACGAATTAATTTTATAATATAACGCAGCATACACGAAACAGAAAGGAATATAATTAAACCGATTAATCATGAACCATACCGAACATTTTGAAGGAATTAAATTAGACGTACAGGCTTCAAACATTACCATTGAGGAGGGCGTTCATCAACGGATCCGCGAAATGCTCTCCCGCCTCCGCAGGTATTTTTCTGAAATATCCTATGCAGATGTACATTTTGAAAATAAAACAGGAAAATCAACATCCCAAAAGGAAGTAAGTGTACGATTGGGAATTCCGGGGAACGATGCATTTGCATCCGATTCGGGAGACAATTATTATGCATTGCTCAGTTCCGTAGAAGATAAACTGAGAAACCAGCTTACCAAAAGGTAATTACATTCTCCTTAATAATTTACACCCCATCTGTTTTGTACGGATGGGGTTTTTAACATTTACAGAAAGGCATATCGGATTATATTTATTTCCAAATAGGCTATAAAAAATAGGATCAAAATTAACTCCGAACATTTTAGAAACTATGAAATATATCAAGCATTCAATCCTGCAGCCCATTCCCGCATTATTATTGATAGTGACCCTTTTTTCCTGTACTAAAGATCCGGTTAATAATGGAGGCGGCGGACCAGGAGGTGGCGATACGGCTACTTTAGCCGAAAGAATTATAATGGATACTGCCTACGGAACAGATCCAAAACAAAAACTCGATATCTATCTTCCTGCCAACAGAGACCACACAACCAAACTACTGATCATGATTCATGGTGGGGCATGGAACGCCGGAGATAAATCGGAAGGAGCTTATACCCAGGCCATTCAACTCTTTCGTCAAAAATGGCCTGAAATTGCCGTTGCCAATATCAACTACCGGCTCGCCAATAATACCAATACCCACTACCATGAAATAATGAATGACATCTCTGCCGCCGTCAATTTTATGGTTAGCAATAAAAACTATTTCAAAATATCCGATACCCTGGTGATGATGGGAGCCAGTGCAGGCGCCCACCTGGCAATGCTTTATGCCTATAGCTATAACAACCATAGTTATGTAAAAAGTGTAGCTGATTTTTTTGGACCATCCATTTTAAGTGATTGGGATTGGTATAACAGTTATAATATCTGGATGGGCGTAGCGATAAAAGACCTGCTGATTAATTTTAACGGCGCGCCCTGGGATAAACCCTTATATGATTCCAACAGCCCTTATTGGGTGGCAACTTCCCAAACGGCACCCACCATTATTTTCCATGGATCACTGGATGTAATCGTACCCCTTTATCAAAGCCAGTGGCTTCATTCCAAATTAAATACGCTGGGAGTAGCCAACGAATATCATGAATATGTGGATGGGCATGGATTTAATTCAACCAATATGGCGGATGCAATAACAAAATCAGTGATATTCTTTAAGCAACATTTATAGAAAATAAGTATTAGGTAAATAATTTTGAAAACCTGACAAACATCAGGATTAACACAGTCAATTGTTACCTATCCGCCGATTCGAAAAACATACTTTTGAAGCCATCATATTTATGCACTATGGACTTCAATACCTATCTCCTCCAATTTGACGAAATCCTTAATAACCCCAACCCTTCGGCTCCATACAACGATCCGGCATTTATGGAATTCACCAAACTAAATCGGGCCCGGTTGAATCGCTGGCTCAAACAGGGAACTATCCATGCCGAACTGGAGGCACATATCAAAGGAATTAATAAAACCCAATCCTGGATAATAATTACCGAACCCTGGTGTGGAGACGCTGCGCACATTGTTCCTTTTATCCACCTGATCACAAAATTAAATCCCTTAATTCATGCGAATTATGAATTAAGGGACGCTCCTCCTTTTAGAATTGAAAAATATCTCACCCATGGAAGTAAATCCATACCCATTCTAATTGTTCAGGATGAAAAGGGGAATGATATTTTCCATTGGGGATCTCGTCCGGAACCTGCCAATAAACTTTATGATGAACTCAAGAAGAAAGGCACCCCGATAGATGAAATAAAAATTGAATTACAAAATTGGTATAATGCCAACAAAGGGATGGCACTCCAGCAGGAACTCATGGCTTTGCCGGGTGTACCCAATACCCATCCGGAATATTCCAATGCAATTCCTAAATAAAAGGGATACGAAAAAAGAATTTTTTATTTACTGCACTGAAATTCCTATCTTCAAAATGCAGGATGGCAGAAACCAACCTGCTGGTAACATTCCAGATTTATTAGGGAAATTGCTACCCTCCTATTTCTTACTTTTCTTTTTTTATTTATGAAAATTTATGCAACGCTGATTTCTTTTCTTCTTCTTGTATGCCACCAAACAGGATTTTCACAAAAAACCGGGAAAGAGATAAAAGTGGGCCATATATTCCAGGTCTCCATTCCGGATTACATGAATAAGACGGTGGGGTTAAACAACGTGGCATCCATTCAGTTTATAAGCCCGGAAAATGATGTGGCTGGTTTTGTAATTGAAGACTCGAAAGAGGATTTAAAACTTGCCGACACTTCTTTTGCGTCTCTGAAGGATTTTTATTCCTTTTTTGAAAAAGATTTTTTGTCAGGCCTCAGCAAAAGGACCATTTCGCCGATTCATGAATTTCAAAAAAATGGAAAAAACTACCTTGAGTTTGATGCTTCTTATTTCGATGAAGACTTAAAATCGGAGGTCAGCTATTATGTTTGCCTTATTGAGGAAAATGATTACTACTATAAACTCATTTGTTGGTCGGCAGGAGTAAATAAAGAAAAATTTAAGCCAGACTTTCAAAAAATAGCCCTCAGCATACACGAATAAAGGGTAGAATTATCGGATCCATGCCTATGGCAATCGGAGTTTAAGGTTCAGGTTAGTTGGGATGAATTTACCTGGCTATCCTCTTGCAAAATATTCCCGATATTAATTCCAGGGTTCATGTAACTTGGCGTCTGATACTGGTATTTCAAATACTATTTCATAAAAAATTAAGACAATTGAAAAAATCCTTAACCAAAACAGAGGCAACGGAATTATTATGGCTGTTACAAGAAAGGTTTCAAAATAATATGCACCGCCATAAGGGGATAAGCTGGGGTGAAGTTTCAAAAATTCTCAATAATAAACCGGAAAAATTAAGCATCCTTGCAGCAATGGAAGCTACCGGAGGGGAACCCGATATCATCGGAATGGATAAGAAAACCGGAAGCTATATTTATTGTGATTGCAGTCCCGAATCTCCTAAAGGGCGAAGGAGCTATTGTTATGACGCGGAAGCCCTGTCATCCCGGAAAGAACACAAACCAAAACACAGCGCAATAGGGATGGCGAAAGAAATAGGAATAGAACTCCTTACGGAAGAAGAATATTTTTCACTTCAACAAATTGAAAAATTAGATACCAAGACCTCCAGTTGGTTATTGACGCCGGCAGAAGTGCGAAAGCAAGGCGGCGCTATTTTTGGCGACAGACGTTTTAACCGCGTATTTATTTATCACAATGGCGCCGAGTCATACTATGCGGCGAGAGGTTTTCGGGGGAAACTTATGATGGGGGCAAAGTCAAAATAATTGCAGTATTAAGAATTGAGGGAACCAGAAAAAGTATCCATAGCAGATACGCGTTTAAAAGCCACACAAACCATAGGATTATCAGGTAACCAGAATGACACGCAAAAATTATTTTTTTGCATAGTTAGGATTCCTAACTATATTTGAAATAGCAATATTGCGTTCAAAATCAAAACCCCGGGTTTATGTCAAAATCCATCTTTTACCATGCAGGATGCCCTGTTTGCATCAGTGCAGAACACGACATTATCGATTTAATTGGCGCCGAGAACGTAGAAATTGTTCATATCGGTGAAAAAAGAGACAGGATCCCTGAAGCAGAAAATTATGGAGTCAATTCCGTACCTGCCCTGGTTACTCCAAAAGGGAATGTTCTCCATCTTAACTTTGGCGCTTCAATTTCCGATGTAAAAGGTTAACTTCATGCCCCATATAGTTAGGGTAGCTATCCATATGGGGCTTTCTTTTTCAACATCTGTCCCGAAATACTTTATTAAAAAATGAGATTTTGGTCCTGACCCTAGTATCCATTTCAGGAAATTTTGAAAGATGCAAAATTCAGATTTCGATCTTGACCAGCAGAACCAGCATATTGAAAGCCGGATTGTGGCTTCTTTAGAAAGGATATCCCAGGCATTCCGGGTATTACTATGGCATGAGAGTAAAGAATTTTCTCTAAGCCCCATACAAGTACAGGTGTTAATTTTTTTGCTTCACCATGCGGAAGAAAAAAGAAAAGTGAGTTACCTGGCTGATGAATTTAATATGACCCGGGCAACCATCAGCGACACGGTAAAACTGCTGGAACAAAAAAAGCTCCTTGTAAAAGAGTATGAACCCCACGATTCAAGGAGTTTCATAATCAACCTCTCTGCTAAAGGAACCGACATAGCAAGGAAGGTTTCCCTGTTTTCTGAAGAAATCCGTAGCCCGGTATCGAAATTGAATCAGGATGACAAAGAAAACCTGATGCTAAGTTTAATGGGCATTATCAGGCACCTGAATCAGGCAGGCGTTATTACCATCCAGCGAATGTGCAAGACCTGTGCGTATTACCAGCAAACAGCAAAAGGACAGAAACATTTCTGCAAACTTTTAAACCAACCATTGGAAACAGGAGATCTTCGCATTGATTGCCCTGAACACGAATTGAAACATGGATGAGATCAGCAGAAACCTTTCTAATATAAGATCCCGCATCATTACGGCCTGCCAAAAGGCGCACAGGAATCCGGCGGAGGTTAAATTATTGCTGGCAACAAAAACCGTTCCCCCCATTAAAATTATCAAGGTAATTAATGCCGGCTATCCATTGATAGGCGAAAATAAAGTGCAGGAAATTAAGGAAAAATTTGAAGCACTGAAAGCGGTTCCCCACCAATCCCACTTTATTGGGCACCTGCAAAGTAATAAAATTAAAGACCTGCTAAAATACGGGGTGAGTTGTATTCAAAGTATCGACAGGTTCAGTGTGGCCCAAAAATTACAGCAACGATTAACCTATGAAAACAAGACGATGGAAGTCCTGATACAGGTAAACACATCCGGAGAGAAAAGTAAATTTGGAGTTGCTCCTCCCCATGCCGCCCAACTGGTTCAGCAGGTATCCTCCCTACCCTCGCTTAAAATATCGGGGTTAATGACGATCGGCCTGTTTAGCGTTGAAATGGAAAAAGTAAGGCCCTGCTATAAGTTGCTCAAATCACTGCAGGAGCAAATAGAGAAAATGCAAATTCCCCGTGTTTCCATGAAAGAACTGTCGATGGGAATGAGTGGAGACCTTGAAATTGCAATTGAAGAAGGGGCTACCATCATCAGGGTAGGTACGGCTATTTTTGGGAAAAGGAATATCCCCGACAGTTATTATTGGAATGAGGGGAACGCCTGAAAACCCTGTAACCTGTACGCGCCCCCTATTACCCGGGTTTCCCCTTCATTAATTCCCATATCGGCACATAATTTCCCGATTTAGAAAGCCGTCTCCAGCCTGTTCCTAATAATTTCGCCGCCTATATGAAAAATTGGCTATTAACTATTTTGATATCAGGCATTTGCCTGGCAGAAACTTCGGCACAAACAAAAACGAACGCCCAAAACCTGGTTTTCACAAATGAAGACTCTCTTCACCAGGGAATATCCAAACAAAAAACAATTATTTCGGGGTATGGCTCCGCCTTCTACCAACGGGATGAAGTACTCAAACAATCTAAAGCATCGCTGGAACGAGTTGTTTTATTTGTAGGCCACCAGTTTAATTCCAAAATCTCTTTCTTTAGTGAAATGGAATTGGAAAACGGGTTGGTTGTGGGAGGAAAAGAAAAAGGAGAAATTTCGATGGAACAGGCCTTTTTAAAATTCAACCTGAACTCAAAGCAATATTTGGTAGCCGGGCTATTTATTCCCAGGATAGGGATTTTGAATGAGAACCACCTTCCTGTAAATTTCAATGGGGTGGAAAGACCAATGGTAGAACAACTTATCATTCCCGCCACCTGGCGAGAACTGGGAGTTGGGTTTTACGGAAAAAGCGATCGCCTCCCATTATTATACAGTTTGGCTGTAATGAATGGATTAAATAGTGCCGACTTTTCGCATGGGACGGGGATCCGCGATGGCCGGGCAGAAGGAAGCAGCGCCTGGGCCAACAACCTCGCCATTTCCGCATCGGTACAATATAACCCCGGAAATTTCAGGTTTCAGGTATCGGGTTATGCAGGAGGTACTGTGGGATTAAGTAAACGCGGGGCCGATAGCCTGAAATTAAACAGCGGTGCCTTTGGTACCCCGGTTTACCTGGCAGAAGCCAATGCCCAATACACCAACGGACCATTCCAGGGAAAAATACTCTTTGCCAATATTTACTATCCGGATGCCGATAAGGTAAATATTGCGTATGCAAAAAACCTGGCTACCGATGCCTATGGAGGATACGCAGAGTTTGGATATGACTGCCTGTATCATAAACAAAAGGAATCCAGCCTTATCAGTTTTGTGCGTTATGAATACCTTAATTTGAATGCAACCATACCGGCGGCGCCAAAAGGAATTTATGATGGTACCTTAAAACAACAACACCTGGTTATTGGCCTGAGTTATCTCCCCATCCCGAACGTTGTGATTAAAGGGGATGTAAGATTAATGCATACGGGGCCGCAAAACCCGGCCTTAGTAATAAATCCACCCCCCAATGCACTTCCATATAAAACAAACAATACACTAATCAACCTCGGAATAGGATACTCCTTCTAAAATGGATAGAAAAGAGTTTTTGAAATTTGGATGCAGAGCATGCATGGCAACGGCAACAGCATTTTTATTGTTGCCCACCCTCGATGGCTGCAGCCCCTCCTCGTCCATTTTTCAAACCAGCGTCAATCCGGGTGGAATAATTGAAGTGCCCGAAAATCAAATTAAGGATACCAAATTAAAAATTATCAGGCCAGCGGGTTGGCAATATGATATTGCACTTCATAAAAAAGAAGATGGGAGCCTGGCCGCCTTATTGCTTCGATGCACCCATATGGATAATCAATTGGCGCAGGCATCCGGAGGATATATTTGCCACCTTCATGGTAGCCGCTTTAATATGGATGGTAAAGTAATAAAAGGACCAGCAGAAAAGAACCTCGAATCATTTCCGGTTTCAAAAGATAATAATGGGAATATCCTTATTGTAGTTAAAAATTTTTCCTAACCCCTTTCCATAAATCAAACCATACACAATCGCATACTTAAATGAAAAAGACAATCCTTGCCATCCTGATTTTATCTGCCGGACTTACCGCCTGCAAAAAAGATTCTGACTCTCCGGAAGATAATTTTGATTCTCTAAAAACTACCGTACTGGCTGATTTTACAAATATAGTGGCCCTCCCCACCTATCAGCAGTTGAACAACAAAGCCATATACTTTAACACAACTATTCAAAGCCTCAATAATAACGCAACGGAAGCAAACCTGACTGCGGCGAAAGAGGCCTGGAAAGACATGCGCTCCACCTGGGAACAAAGCGAAGGCTTTCTCTTTGGACCGGTAGAAGACAACGATTACGACCCACACATGGATACATGGCCAACGGATTATGTTCAAATGGATTCCTTAATGAACAGTGCAAACCCTTTAACTCTGACCTACATCCAGGCGCTTACTTTATCTCTCAGGGGGTACCATCCCCTGGAGTATATCCTGTTTGGCAACCATGGCAGCAGGACTGCAGCTTCCATCACCGAAAGGCAAAAAACGTATATGCTCAGTTTAACCACCGACCTCCAACAAACTTGTGAAGCGTTATATCAAAGTTGGAGCGCTGCCCCTGTAAACTATGCCAACCAGATAATAAATGCCGGAAATGGAAGCACCATATACAGCACTAAAAAAGATGCGTACCTGGCTATAGTGGGAGCTATGGTTGCCATTTGTGAAGAGGTAGGCGAAGGAAAAATGAAAGAACCTTTTGATGCCATGGATCCCAACCTCGTAGAGTCGCCATACAGCGGAAATTCAATTGCAGATTTTAAGAACAATATCATCGGATTGCAAAATGTGTACCTAAGCCGTATGGGAAATACAACAGGCAAAGGTATCAGTAACCTGGTGGCTTCAAAAAATATTTCGCTCGATAACCAGATAAAGAACCAGATACAGACAGCAATTAACTCATTCGACAATATCAGCATGTTTTACGAAGATGCCATCATACATCAGCGCCCGTTATGCCAGCAGACCATGACCGCCCTGGGCACCTTAAAAAATACCCTTGAAAATCAATTGCTCCCCTTTATCATCCAATATATAAACGATTAAAATTATCAGGTGAAAAAAACGCTCATCCTTTGCTTAATTTCCGGTTTTGTACTAGCATTAACTCAATGCAACAAAGCTTCCTTTTTTTCGGAGGATGGATTTGACGAGCGACTGGCTGGGGGAATGGCCACAGTTTTTGATGAAACCTCAAAAGCTTTCACCCACCCTGTTACGGGCTTGACCGACAGGCAAAAAACAGTGCACGAACTGGGTGATGCAGCATTCGAACAAACCTTTGTAGCAGCGCCAGCACCTGTAAACAGCGGACTGGGTCCCGTTTTCAACAATGTTAGTTGCATTTCCTGCCACCATAACGACGGAAAGGGCACTCCTACGGCTGGCCAGACAACATCTTCCCTGCTGGTGCGTTTAGGCATTCCCGGTATGGATGCATGGGGTGGTAACCTTCCGGTTCCGGGTTTTGGCAGCCAGCTACAGGACCTGGCTATCCTGGGAAAGCAACCCGAGGCTACAGTCAACATTTCCTACACAGAACAAACCATTACATATCCGGATGGATCTTCAGCTTCATTACGGATACCCTCCTATACCTTTACCAATCCTTATCAGCCGCTGCCGGCTAACCTGCTAACATCTCCCCGCATGGCGCCCCCTGTTTTTGGGGTAGGGTTATTGCAAAATATTCCGGAAGCCACGGTATTAAGTTTTGCAGATGAAAATGATGCCAACGGTGATGGCATCAGCGGAAGGCCAAATTTTGTGTACAATCCGCAAACCGGCCGTACCGAATTAGGCAGGTTTGGTTTGAAAGCCAATGTTTCTACCCTTGCCATCCAGGTGGCGTCTGCGTTTAATCATGATATGGGTATCACTAATTATATTGTACCGGTTGAAAGTTGTGCCGGCCAATCCCAGGCTGATAACCTTCAGGATGACCCGGAGCTACCGGATTCCATTTTGAACTATGTAACTTTTTATGTAGAAACGCTGGCGGTTCCGGCAAGGAGAAATGTTACAGACCCGGATGTAAAAGCAGGTGGTACTTTATTCAAGCAAATTAATTGTAGCGGATGTCATAAACCGGTAATTCAAACAGGGGCTGATCTCTCAATCAGTGCATTAAACAACCAACGGATACAACCCTTCACCGATTTGCTTTTACATGATATGGGCGAAGGGCTGGCAGATGGCAGGCCGGATTTCAGGGCTACGGGTCGCGAATGGCGCACCGCCCCCCTATGGGGTATCGGGTTGTTCCAAAAAACCAATGGCACACCGTTCTACCTGCACGATGGCCGTGCAAGAACCATTGAGGAGGCCATCTTATGGCATGGAGGGGAAGCAGAAAATTCAAGAAATGAATTTATGCATCTACCTGTCGCCGATCGAAACCGGTTGATCAAATTCATACAGTCCTTGTAAGAAAAATTTTTAATTCTTCTTCCGAAACACTTACGGTTTAAACAATTCGACTTTATTATGAATTGGCTTTACGGTTCTCAGGTATGCATAAATAGCTTTTAAATCGTCTGTTTTCATATTCCCATACATCAACCAGGGCATAGGCGTATTTAAGGCTCCTTTAACTACGGGAGGTGCCACATAACCGGAATCTGCAGAAAATTGCCGGAAAAAATTCACAAAAGCCTCTTCGGTCCAATTTCCAATTCCTGTTTCAGGATCGGGGGTAATATTTACAGAGGAAACAATGCCGCCGGTTGGCATTTTAAATTCAAACCCTCCGGCAAACTCCATACCTGGTAAAGGTTTTCCTTTATCCTGTTTCGTATGGCACTCCCCGCAACCAGCCATGGTTACCAGGTATTTTCCATAGGCCAGTTTATCGGATGCTGCAGGGCGTGTTACAAATTTTGCTTCCTGGGGCATGGTATTAATAAGTATGGAAATTGGAAAATCCGGAACCGAGTTTTCCACCTCATTTTTTATCGGCTTCAGCGAACGGATATAGGCAATGATATCTGCAATATCAGAAGGATCACATTGACCGTAGTGCATATAAGGCATTACAGGAAACAAGGCTTTATTATCCTTATCTACTCCCGTGGTTATGGCTCTGAAAATTTCTGCATCACTCCAGTTCTTCAAATTGTCGGGTGTAATATTTTTTGAGAAAAATACACCGGGAAATCCGGCATTTTGATCAAACCGCTCGCCACCCTGGCCTTCGGTACCCAACACAATAGGCCCGGCCAATTTAGACCAATCCCTTTGCGAATGGCAATCGATACAAACCGCTACGCTGTTTGCAAGGTACTTACCATGGGCAATGCTGGCTGAATCGGTTGGAATTTTCACTTCTTTCCTTAATGCAATATCCGGTAAAGCCCATTTTACATAACCAACGTAACCGGCAATGGCAACAAGGGAGAAGATCAATACAAGCAGAATAATTTTTACGATTCGCATAAAAAGAAATTAATACAGTTAGGATTGTTCGTTCATTGAAAACTCCCGGCCTTCATCAAACTCTATAGGGGATGAAATGAGGGGAAAAATCCAATAGAAAAATATTTATTTTTTTTTAATTTGAGCCCAAAATAATTTCAACAATTCAGAATAGCGGCTGTTAATTTGATAAACGGTTAAATTTCAATGTAATGGGAAATATACCAATCCTTTTCCTTGTTACTATTGCGATATTTTTTACTTGTACAGTGGATTAAACAAAAATATAAGGGTCTCGAATTTGCAAATCATTGCCAATTACCCTCGCTTTCCATATAGCGGATGGGATCCATTCCTTCCCTGCAAAAAAGGGAATTGATGACCACAAAATACTTGAATACATTATGAACAAAATCGAAAATATCAGTTTAGCCTACCTCAGTATTGGGGACTACCAGGAGTTAAAACAGGCCATGATAGATTCCTATCTGACTATGCCCAATCAATATTGGAGGGAACAACAAATCCAGGAATTAATAAACAAATTTCCGGAAGGCCAGGTGGTAATTAAAGTGAACGACCAGATTGCCGGTTGTGCATTGTCAATTATTGTTGATGGGGAACGATTTGAAAAAAAGCACAGCTTTAAAGAAATTACCGGGTATTACACTTTCAGTACGCATAACCCTAACGGGAACACGCTGTACGGTATTGAAGTTTTTATAGTTCCGGAATTCAGGGGGCTGCGGTTAGGCAGAAGGTTATATGATTACCGGAAAGAATTGTGCGAGACCCTAAACCTCCGGGGGATTGCCTTTGGAGGCAGGATACCCAATTATCATAAATATGCATCCACGATCTCCCCCAAAGAATATATTGAAAAGGTAAAAAGTAAAGAAATTTACGATCCCGTATTAAGTTTCCAACTGGCCAATAGCTTCTATCCAACTAAAATATTAAAGGGTTACCTTGAAGGAGACCAGGCATCCAACGAATATGCAGTATTACTCAAATGGGATAATATCTACTATTCCAAACCAAATGAAACTCCCCTTACTATTAAACGGGTGGTTCGGGTTGGTTTAATCCAGTGGCAGATGCGGTCGTATAATGACCTGGATGACCTGATGCAACAGGTGGAATTTTTTGTGGATGCCGTATCGGAATACCGGTGTGACTTTGTTCTATTCCCCGAATTTTTTAATGCTCCTTTAATGGCAAAGGATAACCATTTAAGCGAAGCAGAAGCAATCCGAAACCTGGCAGCTTTTACTCCGGAAATTACCGAGCGCTTTTCTAAGATGGCCATCTCCTACAATATCAATATCCTCACAGGAAGCATGCCGCTGGTTAGAAACAATTCACTGTACAATGTGGGCTATTTATGCCGAAGGGATGGCAGCACTGAATCGTACGAAAAATTACACATTACCCCCGACGAGGCCCGGGTTTGGGGAATGAAAGGCGGAAGTAAATTACAGGGCTTCGATACGGATTGTGGACGAATTGGAGTTTTGATATGTTACGATTCTGAATTTCCCGAATTAAGCCGGTTGCTCGCAGACGATGGTATGGATATCTTGTTTGTCCCTTTTTTAACGGATACGCAAAATGGCTATTCCCGGGTAAGAAATTGCGCCCAGGCACGCGCTATCGAAAACGAATGTTATGTAGCTATTGCAGGCAGCGTAGGCAACCTGCCCAGGGTTCACAATATGGATATACAATATGCTCAGTCTATTGTATTTACTCCCTGCGATTTTGCCTTCCCGGCAAATGGTATTAAAGCGGAAGCTACTCCCAATACAGAAATGATCCTGGTAGCCGATGTGGATATAGACCTGTTACGCCAACTCAACCGCTTTGGCAGTGTCAGAAATTTGAACGACCGGAGATTCGACATTTTTGAATTGAAGAAGACGAAATCATTAACGGATGGTTTAAACTAAGGTTAATATCCTACTTCCGCTGCAACAGCATAAATAAAAACTCCTGTTCTTTTTTGTTTGGGGTAACATGAATATGGGTAAAGTGGCTGATCCTATTAAATTGCGCAGAAAAGGTTTCCTCCATCCGGTTAACCGAATATTGCTGCACTTCCAGCCCACTGCATTTTTGGGGGCCATCTTCCGAAAAAGTTCCAATCACTAAGATGCCATCTTTTTTAAGTGCTGCAGCAGCAGTTTGAACATATTTATTAATTTCCTCAGGCTTACGCAAAAAATGCAGAACGGCCCGGTCGTGCCAAACGTCATATTGCCCAACAGGTTGCCATTCCCTGATATCTTCATTTATCCAATTAACTGATTGAGATCTATCACCCATTCTGTGCTTTGCCCTTTGAATTACATTTTGGGAAATATCCAATACGGATAAATTTGAAAACCCTTTCTCTAACAACACATCAGCCAAAAAGGCATCGCCTCCGCCTACATCTATAATGGCAGCCCGCAGAGAGAGGTTAAGGCTAAGGATTATATCCATTGAAACCTTTGGGTAAGGTTGATACCAACTTACCTCCTCAGGTTTTCGAATTGAATAAATATTTTCCCAATGCTCTTTTAAATCCACACACATATTATCTTCAATTTAAAACTTTTCAGCAAAAAGGAAATTAAATTTATAATGGAAAGGGTTTCCATTATATTGAAAAGTAAAAAGTTTCAAAACAATCCCATCTTAATTTTGTAAAGATGGGGGAAAGAAGAGAACGATTTCTCCTCACAAAAAAAATAAAATGCCCGAACTGATAATCAATGCGAGAAACGCTGCCCTAAGTACCGGCTTAAACGTAAAACGCATCCTCCCATTTAGAGAACGAAGAATGGTAGGCCCATTTATTTTTCTGGATCATGCCGGCCCGGTAAAAATAAGACCAGACCTGGCTTCTGCCATGGATGTCTTGCCACACCCGCACATTGGTTTATCTACTGTTACCTATTTATTAGGAGGGCAGGTTACGCACCGCGATAGCCTGGGTGTGGAACAGATAATCCGGCCCGGTGAGGTAAACTGGATGACTGCCGGAAAAGGGATTTCCCATTCTGAGCGATTTGAAGATCCACATGTTTTGGCAAAGGGGGAAATGGAGATGTTACAAACCTGGGTGGCTTTACCGGATAAAGAGGAGGAAACAAACCCTTCCTTTACAAATTTTTCGCCGAATGAACTTCCCGTGTTTACAGATAAAGGAATTTGGATGCGACTAATTGCCGGCGAGGCGTATGGCTTAACGAATAAAGTAAAGACCCATTCACCCCTTTTTTACCTACATATTCAACTAGAACAAAATACCCGGTTAACCCTTCCGGCTAATTATTCAGAACGGGCAGTATATATTGTAAAAGGAAGTCTGTTGATCAATTTACAATCTTTCAATTCGGGACAAATGCTGGTATTTAATAAAAATGAAGATCCGGTTATTACTGTCAATGAGCCCACGACCCTCATGTTATTAGGGGGCGAGCCCTTGGGACCAAGATATATTTGGTGGAATTTTGTTTCATCAAGGAAAGAAAGGATAGAACAGGCCAAAGCTGATTGGCAATCCGGAAGGATTATTTTACCGCCGAACGATAATACCGAATTTATTCCATTGCCCAATGATAAATCAAAGCCGTCTGAACCACCCGAGGCGCCGCTACTTTCGTGATCTTTTATTAGGTATTCTTAAAAACGTCCTGCTTTAAACCGATACATTAAAATCTCGCAAGGCATCATTCAGACTGGTCTTTAAATCGGTGCTTGCCTTTCGTTTACCTATGATCAGGGCACAACTCACACCAAAGGTTCCGGCGGGAAAATCTTTTTGATAGGTTCCGGGAATCACTACACTGTTTTCAGGAACTGAACCTTTCCTTTCTACAGGTTCTTTGCCACTAACATCAATAATTTTGGTGGATTGCGTCAGCACTACATTAGCGCCCAATACAGCACCCTTTTCTACTCTTACTCCCTCAACCACAATACAACGGCTGCCAATAAAGCAATCATCTTCAATAATTACCGGGCTTGCCTGCAGGGGCTCCAACACCCCGCCAATTCCAACCCCGCCACTCAGGTGGACCCGCTTGCCAATTTGGGCGCAACTTCCCACCGTAGCCCAGGTATCCACCATGGTTCCCTCATCCACATAAGCCCCTATATTTACATAGGAAGGCATCAAAACCACATTCTTTGCCAGGTATGCGCCGTAGCGTGCCACTGCATGCGGAACAGCCCTTACGCCCAATTGGGAATACCCGCTTTTCAGTTTCATCTTATCATAAAATTCAAAGGGAGGTAACTCAAATGTTTGCATTTGTTGAACCCCAAAATATAAGAGTATAGCCTGTTTCACCCATTCGTTTACCTGCCAGCCTCCGGTAACGGGCTCGGCCACACGAAGCCTCCCTTTATCTATTTCTTCAATACAGTTTTTTATGGTTTCGCGGTATTTTTCGGAAGTAATCAGTTCCCTGTTTCCCCATACTTCGGTTACCAGTTCCTTCATCATAACTATGATTTTGGCAAATGTAATGCCTCTTCATTTCCTTCTTCGAAGTTTTTATGAATAACTTTGTGCCCGTGCCGGGAATACTAATCATACAAACTGCTTTTATCGGGGATGTAGTTTTGGCCACCTCGCTGGTAGAGAAAATTCACAGCACCCATCCGGCTGAATCCATCGATTTTCTGGTAAGAAAAGGCAATGAAAGCCTCCTGGCTAATAATCCCTTTATCCGGGAAGTGCTAATCTGGGATAAGAAAAAAGATAAAAACAAGAACCTGATTTCCCTTGTTGGAAAAATCAGAAAGAAAAAATACGAAAGGGTTATTAATGTGCAACGCTTTTTTTCCACCGGATTAATTACCGCTTTATCGGGAGCAAAAGAAAAAGCAGGATTCGATAAAAACCCCCTTAGCATTTTCTTTACCCGAAAAATTCAGCATATCATCAACCCTTTCGAACCGAAACATGAAATTGAAAGGAACCAATTGCTGATTGAAGACTTTACCGGTAAAACCGTTTCAATGCCCCGGCTATACCCTTCCCAAACAGATTTTGAATTTATCCGTTCCTATACCAACCATCCCTTTATTACCATCTCGCCCACCAGTGTATGGTTTACAAAGCAATATCCGGCCTCGAAGTGGATCGAATTCATCCAATCCATTCCAGCCAATTACTACATAATGCTTTTAGGGGGCCCGGATAATACCGATGCCTGCGACCATATTTTGAGGGAGGCAAACAGGCCTGAAGTACAAAACCTGGCGGGTAAACTTAGTTTCCTTCAATCGGCAGCACTCATGAGTAAGGCCAGCATGAATTATGTGAACGATAGCGCCCCCCTTCATTTTTGCTCGGCTATGAATGCCCCTGTAACCGCCATTTTTTGTTCCACGATTCCGGGTTTTGGCTATACCCCTTTATCACAGGAATCATTTATTGTTGAAACCTCCGAAATGTTAGATTGCAGGCCCTGCGGTTTGCATGGAAGAAAAACCTGCCCCATGGGGCATTTTAAATGTGCCCTCACTATAAAAAATGAACAATTATTAGCTACTTTGCCTTCCTATGCAATATCAGGATGATATAGAAAATGCTTTGCACACGCTTCAAACCGGCGGGATTATACTATACCCCACCGATACAGTTTGGGGAATTGGCTGCGACGCCACCAACCCGGAGGCTGTGG
>Ga0208826_1000472_pt1 | contig 41835 bp, 33 predicted proteins | sample AD_UKC115_MetaG_FD_184451 | JGI IMG/M metagenome (GOLD analysis project Ga0208826, IMG submission 184451) | Active sludge microbial communities of municipal wastewater-treating anaerobic digesters from Hong Kong - AD_UKC115_MetaG (SPAdes)... | ecosystem: Engineered > Bioreactor > Anaerobic >... | reverse complement strand
CAGGTTTTACCGTGAGTAGCTTAAGTCCTTCAAATATCGTTGCAAGTCCAATAATGTGGATCTTTCTTTCATTTATAGCCTTAGTTTTAACTAAAGAATATGGTGAATAAAGGTGTTATTTATTGATGAAAAAGGTAATTATTATTTCATTTTTCTATCCTCCTACGGGAGTTACTGGCTCTCTTCGTATCCTAAAATTCACCAAATATTTACCAGATTCTGGTTATAAACCTTTTGTTTTAACAACTTCTCTAAAAACATATGGTAGCAAGGATTATAGCCTTCTTAACGAGATAGATTCAAACGTTGTAATAAAAAGAGTTGATGCCTTTTATTTAAAAAATTATATGAGCAAACTCAAGTTTCTGAAATTAAATCAAATTTTATCTTTTATCGACAAATACTTTTTCTGGCCTGATGGCTCAATCTTCAGGGCAAATAAGGCATATAAAGTTGCTAAAGAGATAATTTTAACGGAAGATATAAAGCTTGTGTACACAACAGGTGGTCCCTTTTCCACACATCTTATAGGTTTAAAACTAAAGAAGGAGTTTCCACAAATAAAATGGATAGCTGAATTTCGTGATGAGTGGACATCTAACCCTATTCATAAGACACGCTTTCTAAGATTATATTATGAAAAACATCTGGAAAGAAAATTTATTAATAATTCCGATCGTATAGTCGTAATATCAGAAACTATGAAAGAATTTTTTATAAATTATCATAAACTTGATGAAGATAAGATAACTGTTATTTATAACGGCTATGATGAAGAGGATTTTAGTTCATACAGGTTAACAAAAAACGATACAAATAAGTTAAAAATTCTATATTTTGGATCTTTATATTCTAAACTTACTCCGCAGCCATTATTTAAGGCTATCTATAAGATGAAAAAAACGAACCCCGATCTTCAAAATCTTTTAGAATTGACATTTATAGGCTATAATGGACATCTACTTAAAAAATACATTAAAAAATATAAATTAAATGATTTTGTAAATCTTAAAAAAAGGATTGAACATAACAAATTGTTTGATGAAATTGAAGATAATGATATCTTACTTCTGATAATTGGTGCTTATAAAGGAGCACAAAGAATAATAACATCCAAGATCTTTGAGTATATGCGTATGCAAAAACCGATATTGGCTCTTGGTCCAGAAGATGGTGAAGTTGCAAAGATACTTAAAGAAACAGGATCTGGTATTATAGTGCATCCTGGAAATATTAAAAAGCTTATTGATACCTTAAATTACCTTATCGAAAGAAAAAATACTGGATTACTGGAATCATCTTTTAAAATGGATTTAACAAAAGTTAAAAAGTATGAGAGAAAAGAGTTAACAGGGCAACTTGCTCGTATTTTTGATGATATTATACCTCTCCTCTTAAAAAAATAGATTTTGATGTTTTGTTTTTAATGTGCCTGGGTATAATCACAGGCAAATAACTTGATTTTTAACTGATAAATGGATAAATATATGCAAATTGATGAAAATTATTTAATTAATCATGAAAGAGTGCTTTTTAAATGTGACTTAGATGAACATAATCGAGATATTGAATATCTTTTTAATCATGCAAGAGTTCTGGTAGTTGGTGGTGCTGGATCTATAGGTTCTTCAACGATTAAGCAATTATTAAAATTTAATTTAGAAAAACTATATGTGATCGATATAAATGAAAATGCTCTTGCTGAACTGGTTCGAGATATAAGAAGTTCTTTGACTTTCATTTGTGAAGATTTTAAAACTTTTTGTATTGACATTAATTCATTAGAATTTGATTATTTTTGCGATACCTATCAATTTGATTATATATTAAACTTTTCTGCACTCAAGCATGTAAGATCCGAAAAAGATCCTTTTACACTTATGCGAATGCTTGATATTAATATTTTTAATTCCATAAAACTGATTGATTACGCTATTAAAACTAATTCAAAAAAATATTTTTGTGTATCGACAGATAAGGCAGCAAAACCTACAAATCTTATGGGTTCATCAAAGAGAATTATGGAACTTTTTTTGCTTGAAAAATCTTCCAGCATGGCGATTTCGACTGCAAGATTTGCAAATGTTTTATTTTCTAACGGTTCATTAACACTATCTTTTTTACAAAGGATACAAAAACATCAACCTATTGCTGGACCCAATGACATTTTAAGGTATTTTGTTACTTATGATGAGGCTGGTATTTTATGTCTTTTGACAACTATTCTTGGTCAATCTAAGGAAATATTTATTCCAAAATTAGAAAAACTAAAACCAGTATCCTTTATCGAAATTGCTGAAAAATTACTTAAATATTATGGATATAAACCCTATTTTTGTGAATCAGAAAAAGAAGCAAAAGATTCGGTAGAAAGACTGCTTAAATCTAAAAAATGGCCCTGTTATTTTTCTTCATCTGATACTACAGGGGAAAAGGAGATAGAAGAGTTTGCATTTGATGATGATCTCCTTGAAAAAACCAGATTTGAAGATATTGATGTTATTTTTAATAATCGACAAGTTAATCCTTCGGATCTCTATGAGTTTACTGCTAAAATAAAAGATCTAAAAGTAAAAAAAAGTTGGAGTAAAGATCAAATAGTTGAAATAATGCGAAATGTTTTAAAAGAAGAGATGAGCTATATTGATAAAGGTAAATATCTTGATGACAAGATGTAAAAATAAAGGATTTTTGATATGAATGATAAATTTTCAAAAATAATACAATTCATAAAAGAGCTTTATCCAGATGAAAATCCAGTTCCTCTTCATGCTCCAAGATTTTTAGGAAATGAGAAAAAATACCTGGATGATTGTATAGATTCAACTTATGTTTCTTATGTTGGTAAGTATGTTACGGAGTTCGAAGATAAGATAAAAAATTTTACAAATGTGAAGAATGCTATTGCTATAGTTAACGGAACTGCTGCAATTCAAATAATGCTTATTGCAGCTGGTATAAAAAAAGATGAGGAAATTATTACCCAATCTTTGACTTTTGCAGCTACTGCAGCAGCAATAAGGCATGCAGAAGCATATCCAGTATTTGTTGATGTTGATAAATCGACTTTAGGTTTATCACCTGAAAGTTGTGAATATTTTTTGAAAAAATATACAAAGATAACTAAAAATGGTTTAATTAACAAAGTTACTAAAAGAAAAATAGCGGCTATAATGCCAATGCATACTTTTGGACATCCTGTTGATATTATCCAGATAAAAAAAATATGTGAGAATTACGGTTTATTTCTTTTTGAAGACGCTGCTGAATCGCTTGGCAGCTACTACAACAATATTCATACAGGTTCATTTGGGAAAGCTTCTATTCTTTCGTTTAATGGAAATAAAACTATTACTACTGGTGGTGGTGGTATGATACTCACTGATGATGATGATCTGGCAGAAAAAGCAAGACACTTAAGCACAACAGCTAAGTTAAAACATCCATGGGCATTTATTCATGACGCTATTGGCTATAATTACAGACTACCAAATATAAATGCAGCTATTGGCTGTTCTCAAATGGAATATTTAGATTATATACTTCAAAATAAAAGAGAAACTGCATTATTATATGATAAATTTTTTTCGGAGATTAATATTACATTTTTTAAAGAACCTAAAAATGCTATTTCAAACTATTGGCTAAATACCATATTGCTCAACTCTCAAGATGAAAGAGATGCTTTTCTTAATTACTCAAATAATTTTGCTGTTCAGACAAGACCCGCATGGACTCTTATGACTCATCTTAAACCATATTCAGATTGTTTTCGTATAGATGTTCCAGATTCCGAATGGCTGGAGGAACGTATTGTTAATATACCTTCTAGTGTCAGGATAAAAAGATGAGAAGAAAAAAAGATAGGATTATTTTAGTTGGTGGAGGAGGTCACTGTCTTTCATGTATTGATGTTATCCTTTCAGAAAATAATTATGAAATTTTTGGTATAATTGATTTGAAAGAAAATATAGGAAAAAAAATAAACATTTTTTCGATTATTGGTGATGATTCTATATTGCCCGAGTTACGTACTTTATGTAATAATGCGCTTGTCACAATTGGACAAATAGAAAATAATAAAAAAAGAAAAGAAATTTATTTTTTACTAAAATCTTTAAATTTCACACTACCTGTGATTGTAGCAAAATCCGCAGTGGTTTCTAAAAATTCGACAATAAGTGAAGGAACTATAGTTATGCACCAGGCATTAATAAATTCTGGTACTACAATAGGAAAAAACGTAATCATAAACTCAAAAGCTTTAATAGAACATGATGTAAAAATAAAAGATCATGTTCATGTTTCTACAGGCGCCCTTATAAATGGAGGATGTAATATAGATAGTGATGTTTTTATTGGCAGTGGCAGCGTTTTAAGAAATGGAATAAATGTTTGTAATGATGTAATAATAGGAGCAGCAAGCGTAGTGATGAAAGATATCACAAGTCCCGGTACTTACTTTGGTAATCCTCTCAGGAGATTAAGATGAATAGAGTTTTTATTATAGCAGAAGCTGGTGTAAATCATAATGGTTCGATAGATATAGCATATAAACTTATTGATGAAGCAAAAAAAGCGGGTGCTGATGCTATTAAGTTTCAAACATTCAAAACAGAAAATTTAACAACTAAAGATAATAAAATGGCTGAATATCAGATAACTAATACTTCTAAGATAGAAACTCAATTTGAAATGTTGAAAAAACTTGAACTTACATTTGATGATTTTTTAAAATTGAAAAGATATAGTGATGAAAAAGGAATAGAGTTTCTATCTTCTCCATTCGATATAGAAAGTGCAAGATTTTTATGCAAAATTGGATTAAAAAAATTTAAGATTGCTTCAGGAGAAATTACAAATATTATTTTATTAAGAGAAATAGGTTCTTATAAAAAAGATGTGATTATGTCAACTGGAATGTGTTTTATAGCAGATGTTGAAAATGCCTTAAATATACTTATTGAAAATGGTACTGAAAAACAAAATATCTGTATATTGCATTGCAATACTGAATATCCAACAAGATTTGAGGATGTTAATCTTTTAGCTATGACAACTTTAGAAGATGCTTTTAAAGTTGATGTAGGTTATTCTGATCATACAGAAGGGATGGAAGTTTCTATAGCAGCTGTTGCTCTGGGAGCGAAGGTTATAGAAAAACATTTCACCCTTGATAGATCACTGAAAGGACCGGACCATATGGCATCTATGGAACCGGAAGAATTTAAGAAAATGGTAAATTCGATAAGAAATATAGAAAAAAGTCTTGGTGATGGAATAAAAAGACCAGGAGAAAATGAGAGAAAAAATATTGATTTAGTGAGGAAAAGTATTGTTGCTTCAAGAGAAATAAAAAAAGGAGAAATTTTTTCTGAATCAAATTTGACTGTTAAAAGACCAGGAGATGGATTGTCTCCATTATTATGGGATAAGATCATTGGCAAAATAGCACAAAAAAATTATTGTATGGATGAGAAGATAGATATTTTTTGAGGAAATTAATGAAAAAAACATGTGTATTTACAGGGAGTAGAGCAGATTACGGATTACTGAAACCATTAATAAAAAAAATAAGTGAAAACAAGAACTTTAAGCCTCAACTGGTTGTTTCAGGTTCTCATTTATCTAAAAGTTTTGGCTATACTATTGATGAAATAAATAGCGATTCCATTCATATTGATGAAACGGTGGAGATACTTCTGGATTCTGATACTCCTTCTGGTATCCTAAAATCTATGGGTATTGGCTTGATAAATTTTACAGAATCTATCAATAGATTACAGCCGGACATTTCTATTATTCTTGGTGATAGATTTGAAGCACTATTATTTGCAATTTGTTGCTATATAAACCAAATTCCAATATGTCATATTCACGGGGGAGAAATAACATCTGGTTCATTTGATGATGGAATCAGGCATTCTATCACAAAATTTTCATATCTTCATTTTACTTCAACTGAACAATACCGAAAAAGAGTCATTCAGCTTGGAGAGGATCCATCAAGGGTTTTTAATGTTGGAGCTCTGGCTGTTGATAATATTTTAAATACTGAATTTTATACAAAGAGTGAAGTAGAACAAAAACTGGGTGTAAAGTTTAAGAAATATAATTTTCTTATTACCTTTCATGCTTCGACTATTAAATATAAAAGCGCTGAGGCTGAATTTGTACAGTTGTTAGAAGCCTTGAGTTACATTGATAATAGCCTTCTAATATTTACAAAAGCTAATGCTGACCCTTCAGGTAGAAGAATAAATGAATTGATCGACAATTTTGTTCTTAGAAATAAAGGTAATGCGGTTGTTTTTGCATCTTTGGGAGAAAAATTATATCTTTCTACAATGAAATATGTTACAGCAATTATTGGTAATTCGTCAAGTGGTATAATTGAAGCTCCTGTTTTAAAAATTCCGACTATAAATATAGGTGATAGGCAAAGTGGAAGAATAAAGCCAGATAGTGTTATAGACTGTCAACCATTTAAGGAAGATATATTGTCTGCTGTTACTAAAGCAATATCTGATAGTTTTCAGAAAAATCTTGAAAATCTTAAAAATCCTTATGGTGATGGGCATACTGCTGAAAAGATTGTTAAGATTATTGATGATTTTCAAATTGAAAATATCGAGAAAACTTTTTATGACATTAAAGGTTTTGATTTATGAAAGATATTTTTATTTCCCATTCTACGTCTATAATAGATGCTTTAAAAAAATTAGATATTACATCTGAAAAGACTTTATTAGTTGTAGAAAATGGAAAATTACTTGGAACTATTACGGATGGTGATATAAGACGTTATATAATTAAAACAGGAAATCTAAAAGGTAATATTGAGGCTTGTTTTAATCCAAATCCTATCACTATTTCTAACGGTGAGGCTACAGCAGAAATGGCTAGAGAAATAATGATTAGATACTCTATTCAAGTTATTCCTGTTATAGATGATGAAAAAAATATTATTGATTATTATACATGGAAGCAATTATTTGGTCTGGAATTTAAAAAAAATCAAAAATATGATCTTAACATACCTGCTGTTATAATGGCTGGAGGTAAGGGAACCCGTCTGGATCCATTTACAATAATTTTACCAAAACCACTTATACCTATCGGTAATAAATCGATTTTAGAATTAATTATTGAAAGTTTTTTAGAATATGGAATAAGAAAATTTTATATAACTGTGAATTATAAAAGTGAAATGATAATAGCATATTTTAATGGACTGGAAAAAAATTATGATATAGAATTCATAAAGGAAGAAGAATTTTTAGGGACAGCTGGTAGTTTATTTTATCTTAAAGAGCGAATTGAATCTGATTTTATTCTGTCAAATTGCGATGTTTTATTGAAAACAAATTACTTTGATGCATATAATTATCATAAAAAAAATGATTCAATGATTACATTACTTACATCTATACAACACTATAAAATTCCTTATGGTGTTGTTGAATCTTATGAAGGTGGTGAGATCGGTAAGATACTTGAAAAACCAGAATATACGTTCCAGATAAGTACAGGTATATATTTAGTTAATAATACCATTTTTTCTGAATTTAATAAAGCAGAATTCAAAGATATGCCAGATTTAATAAAAATTATATCCAGTAAGACACATAAAGTTTTCAGCTATCCAGTTAATACAAATGATTTTCTTGATATTGGTCAGTGGGAAGATTATAAAAGAGCAATTCAAAAGATTGAAGGAACATTTAATGTTTAAAGAGAAAACTTTTCTTGCAATTATACCAGCTCGAGCAGGTAGTAAAAGATTAAAAAATAAAAATATTCTGTCCTTAAATAATAAGCCATTAATTCAATGGACAGTTGAATCTGCTTTAGGATCCAGATTTATTGATAAGATTATTATCTCAACGGACAGTATGGAAATAATTGAGTTAGCAAAGAAGATGAATATCCCATATAGAAATAGACCAACAAACTTAGCTCAGGATGAATCTAAATCTGTCGATGTTGCAATAGATGTAATTGATAATGAAGAAAGAACTTTTTCATATATTGTATTCTTACAACCAACAAGTCCATTAAGAAAATCGATCCATATTGATGAAGCCATTTCGCTATCTATTGAAAAAAATGCAAATTCGATAATTTCAGTATGTGAAACAGAGTTTAACCCACTTTGGTGCAATAAAATAGGTAAAGATCTTGAAATGAATAATTTCTTACCTAAAAGGTTGATAAATAAGCGAAGTCAGGATCTCCCAATTTATTATAGATTAAATGGTGCTATATATATATGTAAAACAGAAATAATAAAAAAATATAAAACATTTTTTCCAGCTAAAAAAAGCTATGCCTATATCATGGACCAATTAAGTTCAGTAGATATTGATACTGAACTTGATTTTTTATATGCAGAATCTATTTTTAAATATCTGTCTACTAAATAAATAATAATGGATAATAGATGTCAGATAAAAAATCTATAGAAATTGTTAATAATTTTATTTATGAAATCGAAAAAAAATATAATCTATTGAATAAAAAAATAAATAATACTTTTTTTTGGGAGAAAATAAGAATCTCTATACAATCTATAATACTAAGAAAATTAAATTTAATTGAAAAGCCTCATCATAAAGCGAAAGAAAAACCTTTCGATAGGTTAAATATTAAAGGTCTGCTTAATTTTTTTTCAAAAAATCCTTTTTTTGCAGGGAAATTTGATATTCTAATATTCGGTTCTCCCAGAAGAATAAAACTTGAAGATGGAAAGTTTTACGATATATATAGTGATTATTTCTATGAAGAAATCAAAAATAAATATAAAATAATATATCTTGAACCACCATATTTTATTGGAAATACGCACTTTAAACCAGCAAGAACTGAAAAGATATACTATCTTGATATTATTAAAACAATACTCGCTCCTATTACAAGTAGAATAAATCAAAAAAAAATAAGGTTTAGTAATGAAGAAATTAAATTGTTAAAATGTATTGAAGATGAAATAAAAAACTGTTTCCACATTTCGTTAAATATGTTATCAATTGTAAAGCATTCAATATTTGTAAGTATTGGAGAAATATTCTGGTTTAAAAAACTATTATGTAAGATTTCACCAAGAGTTTCTTTAATAGTATGCAGCTACGGAAATGAAAATTTTATAGAAGCTTGTAAAAATTTAGATATAAAAACTATTGAAATACAGCATGGAACTATTAGTCCTTATCATCTGGGATATAATTTTCCTCTGGAAAACTTAAAGAAAAGATCATTCTCAGATTATATTTTTCTTTTTGGAGATTTCTGGAAATATTCCTCAAAATTTCCAATTATCAAAGAAAACATAATAAGCATTGGTTTTCCTTTTATCGAAAAACAAAAAAAAATATATAATGAAAAACAGAGAAAAAATCAAATTGTATTTGTTTCTCAAGGAACTATTGGTAAAAAGTTATCACTTCTGGCATATGAGCTTAGTAAAAAGGTTAAGAATTATAAAATTATATATAAATTACATCCAGGAGAGTATTCTGTATGGAGGCAACTTTACCCATATTTAGAAGAATCAGATATTACTGTTATAGATTCAAATAATATTTCTATATATTCATTATTTGCAGAATCAAAGATTCAAATTGGAGTTTATTCAACAGCTATCTTTGAAGGAGTATATTTTGGATTATATACATTTTTAATTGATATCAACGGAATAGAACATGCAAGAATTCTTCTCGATCTTAACTATGCTACATTAGTATCAGATATTGATGATCTAATAACCAATATAAACTCTATACAAACTAAAGAAATAGCAAGTGGACAAAAAAATCAAAATGTAGAATATTTATTTAAATCTAATTCTATAGAAAATTTTAAAAATGAGATTGAAAAAATACTAAATTCAATATAATTTTATTATTTTAGTTTATTTACAGCTATTATAATGATTTTTTATATTACCAGACATGCAAACCAAACGACTAGCTTATTTTTGGCTTTTAGATATACAAGCATACAAAGCATTTTGGTGTTTTGTTTTTATGAAAAAACAGATAGTATATTTTTATCTGACAAAACCATTTTTTAAAATATTTTTTGAGCTATTATATGATAAAAAAAATAATAAAGCGAACTTTTGATATAATAATATCATTTATAACAATAGTTATTTTACTTCCGATATTTATTATTATTTCTATTATTATAGTCATGGAAACTGGTTTCCCTGTTTTTTATAAACAAAAAAGATTGGGCAAAAACAGCAAGGAGTTTTTTTTATACAAATTTCGTTCCATGGTTAAAGACGCAGATAAAATCGGAACTCTTGTTACTGTAAAAAATGATCCTCGGATTACACGATCTGGCAAATTCTTAAGAAAGACAAAACTTGATGAGTTTCCACAGTTTTTCAATGTTCTAAAGGGAGACATGAGCCTTGTAGGTCCTAGACCAGAAGTTAAAAAATATGCAGATTATTATATAGAAGATTTTAACTATATACTTTCAAAGGTAAAACCAGGGATAACAGATTGGGCTTCAATAAAATTCAGGCATGAAGAGCATTTACTTGAAAATGAGAAAGATTTTGAAACTCACTATATTAATGAACTATTACCAAAAAAGTTAATGCTTGCTAAAAACTACGCTGATAATAACAATTTATTTATTGATATAGCAATTCTTATAAAGACAGTATTTGTGGTTATTTTGTGTTAAGAGGGGTTTATGAAGAAAAAAAGTGATACTAAACTTCGAAAGTTTACTCTTTCAAATAGATTTTTTTTGATTGCAGATATTCTTTTAATAATAGGTTCATATCTTGTTGCCTTTTTTTTAAGATTCTATCCGGATATAAAGGCTAACCTGCGCTTTATTCGCTACCAGGATATAATTATTCAGCTTATATGTTATTTTTCTATTTTTACAGCATTAAATATTTATTCAATAATGTGGGCTTATTCAAACATAAAAGATATATATAGACTTGCTTTTGCAAATCTCATCTCAGCAATTCTTTACTGTATATGGCTCGCTTTCTTTTCAAAGGGTGTTTCAAGACTCGCTGTTCTTATAGATTTCTTTTTTGTTTTGAGTGGTTCAATATTTTATAGAGCACTATATCGTGATTATTACTCTCGAAGAAATAGGAGTTTCAAAAGGACTTTTGAAAAAGAAAAAGATCTAATACTTATAATAGGTGCAGGGGAAGCTGGAAGAAACCTTCTAGCTGAGATTATACGAAGGGGGGAAGAAGATACTGTCGTTGGTTTTCTTGATGATGATGAGAAAAAAAAAGGTCAACTGTTAAATGGTAAAAGGATCTTTGGCGGTCTGGATAAACTATCTACTGTTGTTTCAGATTATGCTGTAAATAAGATATACATAGCTATCCCTTCAGCCACATCAGTTCAGATAAATACGATTGTTGGTAAAATAAAAACTCAATTTCCAGATATCCAGATCAAGATAATTCCATCTGTCTTTGAAATCTCAGAAAATGCTTCTTTACTTAAAACATTAAGGGATGTATCAATAGAGGATCTTCTTGGTAGAAAGGAGTATGAAATTGACCTTAAAGCGATACAGGATCTTTTTACCGGCAAAAGGATCCTTGTTACAGGAGCCGGCGGAAGCATAGGAAGCGAATTATGCAAACAACTTTTAAAGTTTGATATAGATATGCTTATAGCAGTTGGCAGGGGTGAGTTTTCTATATATAATCTTATAAAAGATCTTGAAAAATATTGCGAAGCAAATAAGATAGATAGAAAGATAGTATACAGGATAGCAAATATAAAAAACATCTCTCTTATGGATAATATATTTGAAAAATATAAACCAGATATTGTTTTTCATGCAGCTGCACATAAGCATGTCCCTATGATGGAGTTCAACGAAGCTGAAGCTATAGCAAATAATATCTTTGGAACAAAAAATATACTTGAATTATCGGTCAAACACAATATTAAAAAATGTGTTATAATATCAACCGATAAAGCTGTAAATCCTGTCAATATAATGGGAGCAACTAAAAGAGCGGCTGAGCTTCTAGCAATCTATTATTATAAAAAATATCAACTTTGCACGACTATTGTAAGATTTGGCAATGTTCTTGGAAGTAGAGGATCTGTGCTTCCACTTTTTAAAGAACAGATAGAAAAGGGAGGTCCAATAACCGTTACTCACCCTGATATACAACGATACTTTATGACTATTCCAGAAGCAGCGATTTTAACCATCAATGCTTCCTCATACTCAGAGGGGGGTGATATTTTTGTGCTTGATATGGGGCAACAATATAAAATAGTTGAAATCGCTAAAAATCTTATAAGTTTTTATGGACTTACAGAGGGTAAAGACATTTCTATCACCTATACTGGTTTAAGACCTGGGGAGAAACTTTATGAAGAGTTATATTTTAATAAAGAAGAGTTGTTACCTACAAACAATAAGAGTATTATGCGTTTTGATCCATTGAAGATGAAGTACGAAAGAGAAAATATTGAAAAATTCATTCAACATAGACCTGAGGATTTTATAAATATGAGTAAAATACAAATACGAGAGGAAATTAAATCAATTGTTCCCGAGTATAATTTTGATAGTGAATTTAAAGATAATATCGAGAATTCAAAATTTATATCATAAATATAAAATTTAAGAATAGAAATAAAGGTTTTTGATGAACATATTATACGTTTGCTCCTGGTTTCCATCCGAAAAATATCCATCAAATGGACTTTACTTTTACGAACAGATAACATCTATAGCAAAATATGTTGATAATGTTTTTGTGGTTTATCCAAATTTTATCTCTTTTTCCCCTGTTGATTTTATAAAATATAAAACAAATCGTCTATCGATTGTTGAAAGAAGAGAAGATAACATTACTTTCTTTGGTTTTCCTAAAATTCATTTTAAAAGAACACTTTTTTTTTATTCTTATCTCAAGAAGATTTACAATAAAATCAGATCAAAAGGCTTTAATATAGATATTATCCACGCTCACTCAATCCTTTTTGCAGGGTATGAGGCAGCCAGATTAGCTGAAAAGAAAAATATTCCTCTTATAGTTACAGAACACCATTCGCGGTTTATTGTCAATGGCATATGCAAAAATGATCTACCTTATGTTGAATATACTGTTAAAATTGCAAAAAGGATTATTTCGGTTGGTAATAGATTAAACGACACATTTATTAATTATTTTGGTAAGAAAGATAAATTTGTGGTTATTCCAAATTTTATAAAATCATTAGATATCTGTAAACAAGATACTTCAATGCAAGATACTAATCATACTTCTTCAAAAGCAAATGGTTATCATTTTTGTTCTGTTGGTAGTCTAAGAAAGATAAAAGGATATGATATACTATTAAAGGCTTTTTATAAAGCATTTAAAGATAAAGATGAAGTTTTTTTAAAAATAGCCGGCTCGGGTCCTTTAAAAAAGGAACTTGAACAGCTCTCAAAAGATCTATCACTCGCTAAAAAAGTTGAGTTTTTGGGTAGCTTGAAAAAAGATCAGGTTTATAAACTATTAGAAAATTCAGATTGCTTTGTTTGCTCAAGTCTTTTTGAAACCTTTGGGATTTCGATAATTGAAGCTTTATCCTCTGGTCTTCCAGTTATAGCCACTAGTTGTGGTGGACCTGAAGATACTATTGATGAAACTAATGGCATACTTATTCCTCCCAACGATGTTGAACAGTTATCAAAAGCTCTTTTATGGATCTATCAAAATCATAGTACTTTTGATAGAGAGCGGATTAAAAAAGATGCCATGGTAAACTTTGGAGAAAAGACTGTTGTGGCAAAACTTGTCAATCTATACATTCAGACTCTTGAATTGTGAATCATAGAGCTTCTTATAAAGGCCATTTTCCTTTATGAGTTGTTGATGATTACCCTGTTCAACCAGTTCACCCTTATTAAGTACAATTATCCTGTCAGCTTTGAGTATAGTTGACAGTCGGTGTGCTATAACTATCGTAGTCTGGTTATGCATTATCGATTCCATTGCATTTTGTATCGCTTTTTCAGACTCTGAATCGAGACTCGATGTTGCCTCATCAAAAATTAGTATCTTTGGTTTTTTTAAGAGAGCTCGTGCTATAGCAATTCTTTGCTTCTGTCCACCAGAAAGGTTAATGCCTCTTTCTCCAAGTATAGTATTGTAGCCATCAGGCAGATTTGTTATAAACTCGTGAGCGTGTGCAAGACTTGCAAAGTAATAGATTTCATCTTCTTTTGCCTCTGGATTAGCAAAAGCGATATTATTGAATATTGTATCAGGGAAAAGTGTTACTTCTTGCGGAACAAGAGAAATATAGGATCTTATAGATTCAAGTGTATAACTTTGATAATCTTTTCCGTCAAACAGAATTTTTCCACTTGATGGAAATATAAGTCCAGGTATTAAACTAACAAATGTGCTTTTCCCGGCACCACTTGGTCCAACAAGAGCTATAAACTCCCCTTCATTTATTTTTACCGATATATTTTTTAAGGCATGTAGCTCAGCTAAACTTTTTTTTGATTTTTTCTTATCTTTAGTATTCTTCAATGTTGATAGATTCCACTCCTTTTCATAAGAGAAAGATACATCTGAAAAACAAATGTTTCCATTATAGTTCTCAAGAATTTCAGATCCAAAGTATTTAGATTCCTCATCTATTGATAATATCTCCTGGATTCTTATATTTGCTCCTTCTGCTGTGTTCAGTTGAAAGAGAATCTTTGAAACATTTTGAAGATTTGGAGCGAGAACGACAAGATACAGTATAAAACCAACTATCTGATCCATCGTAAGCTCATCTCTCCATATGAGTATTGATCCAGAAAGTAGTATGACTATGATTATCAATGCTCCAATAAGTTCAGTAACAGGTCTTTCAAGAAGAGATATCGAGATTAACTTTTTATATGATTTAGCATAGGATTTTAATAGTTCAGAAAACTTTTTTTCCTCATATTTTTTTGCATTAAATATTTTTATCACATCTATGCCATAGATTGTCTGATTGATATGATTAGCAGTATTAGCCATTCTTTTGCTATTCTGTGTTACAATGCCTTTTATAAGTAGAGCTATTCTATTTATAAGTATAAAACCGACTGAACCAAGAACAAGTAATATAAGAGTATATATATGGTTTTTTTTAAAGAGAAGTATCAAACTTAAGATGGTTATCACCGGAAGAAAAAATATTGTGTTTATTATATTAACCAGAGAGTCTCTTATTGAGTTTATATCGTGTATAAGCCTTGATATTAAATCTCCACTTTTACCTTCTTTTCTAAAGTACAAGGATGGTAGATTTAAAAGCTTACTAAAAACTTCCTTTTGCATCTTTAAACTTGCTTCAAATGATATATAAATTTGAGCATAATTTTGCAGGTACATTATCAGTTTAAAGATGAAGTAGAAGATAAGAAATACAAGTCCTGATAATAGAACAAGTTCAATAGATCTCTGATTTAATATGACAACAAGAAAATCTTTTAAAGATCTTGCTTGCAATAAGGCATTTATGAATAGTTTGAATTTTGATTCAGATTTGATTTTCAGTTGATTATTCTCTGTGGAAGAGAGATCATCTTCGGATGAAAGATTATTTTTCTCAGGTGTCAGTGTTTGCTGAGATTCCGAGCTTGAAGTTGTATTGATAGCCGAGAAAAAAGCCTGCCCGATCTCTGCCTGCATTAAAGTAAAAACAGAAGTGAAGATTGATAAAATGATTGTAAACAAAAAAAGAAACTTATTATCCTTCCATATCAAACGAATAAGCTGAACAAGGGTTTTCATCTTTTTCCCTCAAATGTATTATAAACTAAACATAATTATTAGCTTTAACCTAAATGGTTTATAATAAAATTAAAACTGCTAAAGATAAAGTCACCAATGATAAGGTTACATTAATTTTTTATTCCAGTTAAAATTCTTAATAAGAAGATAAAAACTAATTTTGTATTATTTTTGATAAAATGTCTTCAAATTTTTCAAATTGCCTGGTTCTCGAGTATTGATTTATAATTTCAGTTTTTTTTGTTAAATATTTTATTTTTTTTTCTTTTATGAACTTGAGGGTAAGTAAAAGATCCTGCTCGTTATCTAAAACAAAACCGTATTCAAAGCTGCTTAAAAGTCTTGAAATTTCCCAATCTTCCTTTGCAAAGGCAAGAATTGGTTTATTTAATAGGATATAGTCAAATATTTTAGTTTCAAGAGCGAAAGAGTAATTACAATTTGTTAAAAACGCATCTGCGCTGGATAATATTTTCATCCCTTCGATATAATTTAACTGTCCGTAAAAGTTAAATTTGATATATTTTGATTCTCTGGCTTTGTTTATAAAGTAAGGTTCTTCTTTGCCTATAACATCTATAAAAAGCATTTTAGCAAATGTTTGATCTATTTTTTCAAGTGCGATAATCTTATCTACATCTTCTTTATTATAAAATGCAAATTTGCCAAAAATTCCTAACCTAAGATCATTATTTTTTTGAGAAATTTCATTTCCTTTTGCTTGGTTCATGGTTTTGTAACTGGATCCATTTGCAACAGATTCGATATCTTTATTATTATTATTAAACTCTGCCATATTTTTATCTTTACTTAACACAACACCATCTTCAACAACCTGGCTATTTTTATTATTTGATTCTAGCTTAAAATTATCATCAAAACCATTAAAAATTGTATAAAACTTTTCAGGATCCATATTTTGATAAAGTTTTCTATGAAGCCGGGAACATTTTTCTGTAACATCGATAATTGCATCTGCATTAGAAACAGATATTTTCTCAAGAATTCTATCCGTATATTTTTCTATTCCTCTATAAGGCTCCGTTTTAAAGATCTTGTCTCTATACCAGATATCTCTAAAATCCAGCAAATAAGGAATCTTATATTTCTTCTTAAAAATGGTTCCTAAGATAAAATAGTAGAAAGGACCACCACTAAATACCATGCAATCTATCTTTTCCTTCTTTAAAATTTTATCTATACTTTTATAAAATGAAATCGTAAATTTATATTGATTTATAGATCTGTTCTTTAATGTTTTTATTTTTACTTTGCTTAGTTTAATTTCAGGGTTTAAAGTTAGAGAAAAATCTATATCATTTTTATAGTGTGATTCATCAGCTTGAACGGCATATACAGTGTGACCTTTTGATGAAAGAAAATTGGCAAATAGCGAAGTTCGTATCGCTCCAACTCTATTGTAAGGAAATAAATAAAATGATACTATCAAAACTGAGTTTTTCAATTTAATCACATTTGCTTTTATTAAAGTTCATGAACAATCTATATATATTTTGTGAAAAAGCAAATATCTTTATTTAGTAGCTTAAAATAAAGATGTTTATCCTGGAAAAAATAAGGTCTAGAAAGGTGAAATTAAAATTTCTAAAGGAGTAACAAGACTCTTAAAATACTTTAAATACAGTTTATCTAAATACAGTTTATCTAAATACAGTTTATCTAAATACAGTTTATCTAAATACAGTTTATCTAAATACAGTTTATCTAAATACAGTTTATCTGACAAGTTGTTGGGTAAAATATATACACAAGTATATAAATTACACAAAATCTCAACTTTTAATTATCTAACCCTATGTTTTATGTTCTATACCATTCGATTTTTTGCGTTGATTACATCTCTTTTCTTGATAGTTTATATATTTTTATCATATTTGTGAACGATCCAGGTTTTAAGTCGGTAACTGCTTTTATTGATAGTTTATATATATTCATCCTTTTAAAAACAAAATTTGCTTCATCTTTAAGTAGAAAAGTATTCAAATTTTGGTTTAGGTTTATCTAGAGTTTATTCGCATTATTTAGTGAAAAACCTATCTAACCTATTGCTAAAAAAAATATAGGGTGATATATTAAATAAACTATAAAAATTTAAATCTATTGGCATAAAAATTGCACTTATAATGAAAAGAAATCTTCTAACATGATTGATAGTAGTATAAATATTATATTAACTCAGATAAAATTATTTTTTTGCATTGTTGTGCCTTTTAAGCCTTTTCAAGGTAGTTAAGGGTCTTGCATATATCTGTCAGATAGTTTTTTTGAATCTATACCTTATTTCACAGGAGCGTCTTTATTTATTTATTGCATATGAAAAAGCTGGATATAAATCTTAAAGAGGTAAAAATAGCATTGATATTCAAAAAGAAAGGTATAGATTTTATTATTTTTTAAAGAGAAGAGTTTTGAAAAGAATGGCTAATTTATATAAACAAGCACAATGTATAATTTATATGATAAGGAGGAAAATGTTATGATAAATTTTGAAAAATTAACAGAATTAGCAGCAGATTCTATAAATACTGGTTATAATGAGACCATATCTCGTGGAAATCCTGAGTTCAACACACTACATCTTTTATATGGTATATTACAGGGAAAAGATCCTCTATTTTTTCAATACCTTCAAAAGTTGCCAGTTGATCCATCTTTTCTTGAGAGTGAAGTCGAGAAGAGATTGAATAAATTACCAAAAGTTACTGGAGAAAATAGACCTCAGATGTCATATTCTCTTACAAAAGTATTTGCAGATGCGGAAAAAGAGGCACAGAATCTTGAAGATCAGTTTATTAGCAATGAACATCTTCTTTATGGAATGGCAAAAAATAGCACAGAAGCATCAGAAATTTTTAGTCTTGCAAGAATAACATACGATTCTCTAAAAAAATTCTATAAAGAAGCAAGGAATGGCCAGACGATAACAAGTCAAACAGCTGATAAAAACATCAAAGTACTTGATCAATACACAATAAACCTTACTCAAATGGCCAGGGAGCATAAGTTAGACCCGGTTATTGGTAGAGATGAGGAGATTAGAAGGATTATCCAGATTCTTTCTAGAAGGACAAAAAATAATCCTGTACTCATAGGTGAACCTGGAGTTGGTAAGACAGCTATTGTTGAAGGTGTGGCTCAGAGGATTATAAGTGGTGATGTTCCATCATCACTACAGAATAAAGAAATACTTTCTCTAGATATGGCTGCTTTGATAGCTGGAACAAAATTCAGAGGTGAATTTGAAGAAAGATTAAAGGCGATTTTAAAGGAACTAGAATCTTCAAATGGTAAATACATACTTTTTATAGATGAACTTCACCTTATAGTTGGAACAGGGAAAACAGAGGGTTCCTTTGATGCTGCAAACATGCTGAAACCAGCTCTTGCCAGAGGTGTTTTACACTGTATAGGAGCAACTACACTAGACGAATATAAAAAGTATATCGAATCCGATGCCGCACTTGAGAGAAGATTTCAACCCCAGATAATAAAAGAACCTTCTATTGAAGATACTATTGCGATTTTAAGAGGATTAAAAGACAGATATGAGCTTTTCCATGGAGTAAAGATTTCGGATAAGGCAATAGTTGAAGCTGCATATCTTTCAGATAGGTATATAACCGATAGGTTTTTACCAGATAAGGCTATCGACCTTATTGATGAGGCCTGTTCTCGAATCAAAGTTCAGCTTGAATCTGTTCCAGAGGAGATTGACAAGAAAAATAGAGATTTAATAAGACTTGAAATAGAAAGAAGAGCTCTATTGAACGAAGAAGATGAAGAATCAAAGTCAAGACTCAAGAAGATAGAATCTCTTTTAGAAAAGCTTCGCGGTGAGATAGAACAGCTGAAAAACTCATGGCAGAGCGATATGCAGATAATGAAAGAGATAAATGATATCAAACTTAGAATAGATCAACTCAAATTTGATGCCGAAAATTACCAGAGAAAGGGTGATTTTGAAAAAGCTGCAAAAATAATGTACGGTGAGCTACCTTCCTTGCAAAAGGCACTTAAAGAAAAAGAAGAGGCTGCGGAACATGCAAGAAGTCTCTTAAAGAAAACGGTAGATGAAGATGATATAGCCATGATAGTATCTTCCTGGACAAATATTCCTATATCAAAACTTCTTGAATCAGAAAGAGAAAAGCTTCTCCATATAGAAGAAGAACTTAGAAGTAGAGTAGTTGGTCAGGATCACGCTCTTAGTGCTATTGCAAGAGCAATAAGGAGAAGTAAATCCGGGCTCTCCGATGAGAATAGACCTATTGGATCTTTTATCTTCTTAGGACCTACCGGAGTTGGAAAAACGGAAACTGCTAAAGCCCTGGCAAAATATCTCTTTGATAGTGAAAAAGCCATGGTTAGGCTTGATATGAGTGAGTTTATGGAAAAGCATTCAGTATCAAAAATTATTGGAGCTCCTCCTGGTTATATTGGTTACGATGAGGGTGGAAGTCTTACTGAAATAATAAGAAGACAGCCATACTCGGTTATTTTACTTGATGAGATCGAAAAAGCTCATCCGGATGTTTTTAATATTCTTTTGCAGATACTTGATGATGGAAGGCTTACAGATAACCATGGAAGAGTTGTTAATTTTAAGAATACCATTATTATAATGACCTCAAATATTGGCTCTGATTTGATACTTGAATCTGATACAAATGAAAAGGTTGAAAATACAATTAGACCTCTTTTACATTCATATTTCAAACCAGAGTTTTTAAATAGGATTGATGAAATAATAATATTCAACAAACTTGATAAAAATATCGCTTCAGAGATAGTTAAAATACAGCTTGGTTATCTTAAAGCAAAACTTGAAAAGATGAAAATAACTATTTCATTCTCCGATAAAGCGATACAAAAAATTGTTGATGAAGGATTTATAAAGGAGTTTGGTGCAAGACCTTTGAAACGATATATTCAAACGAATATTGAAGATCAGTTATCATTGAAGATTCTTTCCGGTGAAGTTGGAGAAAATGATAATGTCCATATTGATGTTCAAATGAAAAACGATAAAAGTGAATTCATTTTTACTGTAAAAGATGCTTCTCATAATAAAAGTTTAAGTCAACTTTCTTGATTTAATATAAAGTATACTTGAAATTCAAAGAAAGATAAAGAGGCAGCTGTTATGCTGCCTTTTTTTTAAGCTTTTATCTTAACCAAAACTTTGTAATTTAAGGTGCTTTTATATCTTTATAATTTAGGGACTTTTGATTGTAAGTTAAAATCAGATCAGCAGGAAAGGCTGATAGATGTTTATGCACTATGCTTGACAATACCAGTATTTTCAACTTGTTGCTTTTGATAGTTGTATTTATATTAGATTAATTTATAATCTATAGTGTCAGGAGGTTTTTATGGAACTTCAACTTGATGAGAGTGAAAAAAAATATTATCTTGAACTTGCTAGAAAGTCTATAGCTGAAGAGTTAAATATACCATACAATATGGATTTTGATTCTTCGTATATTCCTCCTCATGGAAATGAAAAATATGGAGTTTTTGTAACGCTGACTGAAAAAGGTGAGTTAAGAGGATGTATTGGCCTTGTCAGAGGTGTTGAACCCTTAACAACTGGTATAAAAACAATGGCTAAAGAAGCTGCTTTTAATGATTATCGTTTCGGACCTTTGAGAAAGAATGAATTTAATGATATTAAGATTGAGATATCCATTCTTTCACCTATGGAAAAGATTAATAATATTAATGAAATAGTCATAGGAAGAGATGGACTGATGATAGTACGAGGAACAAACTCGGGACTTTTACTTCCACAAGTGCCTGTTGAGTATGGTTGGGATTTAAAAACATATTTGGAGCACCTTTGTTTAAAGGCTGGCTTACCTAAGAACTCATATACTCTTCCCGGGACTATTATTTATAGCTTTAGCGCCTATGTTTTTAATGAAAACTGAGCATTTTTAACAATATTTAACCATAAAACTATTGACAAATCTTACTTTTCTTACTTTATTATGATTGTTATGCAATAAAAAAGAGAGGTCTACGATGGTTAAAAAAAGATCTTCCGTTATTTTGATTATTATCGGACTTATTATTTTCTCTTCGGTTGTAGTTTCAGCGCAGGACACAAGTTGGGTTGTCGAGATAAATGGAAAAAAGTATTCATATGATGATTTTGTTATGAAGTTCAATATCTTTATTGAGCTAACTGCTCCTCGAGATCAATGGGATAAACTAAAAAAAGATAAGAAAATGATGAAAGATTATCTTGAAGTCTATATAAATGAGATCATTCTCTGGGATAGAGTTAAAAGAGATAAATATGATACTCAGAACACAAGATTACTTAACTTTACAAGGCAACAGGTTATAATTAACCTTTATATTATGAAAGTAGTTTATGAAGGACTTAAAGAGCCTACCGATGATGAAATTGCCACATTTTACGATAACAATAAAGATAAGTTTAAAGGTGTGAAACTTGAAACTGCTGCCACACAGATCCGTGAGTATTTAAAACAGCAAAAACTTCAAGCTGAAATAAAGAGAAGAATAGAAAAAATTAAAGAAAATATTACTATTCAGAGAAATCCTGATTATTTTGAAAAAGGGCAAAAGACCAGCTGGGTTATCAAAATTGGTGATGTTATTATAACTTACGATGAGTTCACAGGGCTTTTGGAAGACTACAAGCAGAAGATACGAGATTCAGGCCAGGGTGCTATCCTTGATCAACAGCCAGTTCTTTTCTTGCAGGATTTCACAAATAACTATATAAATAACTATTTGATGTATAATTACGAGATTAAAAAGACAGATTTCGAAAAAAAATTCAGTGCTCAGATAGATTACCTTTACCAAAGACAGGTTATGGAGCTCTATGTTCAGGAAAAACTCAAAGGACAGATAAAGCCAGTGTCTCAGGAACAGATTAGACAATACTATGAAACTTACAAATCTAAGTTTGCAAATATGTCTCCAGAACAGGCTTATCAATATATCAGCCAGATGCTTAACATGCAACTCTATCAGACCATGGTTAACAATCTTGTTCAACAGTATAGAGATGAATATTTAATAAAGAAAAATTATACCATGAGCTTTTTACAGGAGTAAATTATCCCTGTACCTTATATGTGCAGGAAGTATTGGTTTTACTGCTAATGTTTATATTAAGACTTTTTTCCGATAGGTATCTTTTTTTTGAAGAATCTATTTATATTTTAATGCTATTTTACAAACAGATTTTATTTTAAAAAGCCCGTGATTTTTCGCGGGCTTTTTTTTTATTTAATGGCTCTCCTGCAAAAAGGTAGATTTTGCTAGCTTTTTTTCTTTATTGCACTTTTGTGGCATTTCAAGTTTTTACGATGCATTTTGAGCTTTATCGGATAAACCCACGATAATTACAACAAAATTAATATAAGTATTTGCGAAAATATTTGCAAAAGTGCAATAAAATGAAACAGAAAATCTAAATTTTATCAATTTTAGAAAACAATTTTTTAAAATAATAGTTTAAATTTAGTTCATTCAACAAATTATCTTCTCATTCATCATTTACTGTGAAAAGGCTAAAAAGCAGGTATTAACCGGAAGCGCCTTAAATTTTAGCAATAAAATCTTATAGTAAAGAACAATTGAAAAACATTTATTTTTAAATTAATTATGCTATATTAAAATAGGTTTTTGACTTTTTTATCTTTATAAATTAAGATACTTCTAAAGGAGATTATTTTAATGTCCCCTCAGATTAAAAAATTTAATAAGAATTCAATTATCTATTTTACTGGAGATACAGATTCCAATATATATATTCTTAAGGAAGGTCAGGTTGTTATAAATTATATCCCTCCTGACAAACTTGAAGAAGAGGCTTATCTTGTTAAACCGGGTGAGTTTTTTGGTTTGAAAAGTGCAATGGGGAAGTATCCAAGGGAGGAAACAGCTATGGCTGTTTCGGATGTTGTTGCTATAGTTTTAAATGAGGCTGAGTTTCTTGCTGTAAATGGTAAAAATGAAGAACTTCTTTTAAAGATTTTAAAAGCTCTATCTAAAGAACTAAGAGATACAGTAAAAAAGGTTAATCAGCTTTCAGGTCAATCTGAAGTTTTACCTGATGTTGGGTTGTTCAATTATGGAATGTATTATTTCAGGATTAAGCAATATAAAAAAGCACAGTATTGTTTTAAAAGATTACTCGAACTTTATCCAGGTAACCTTCACAAGGAAGAAGTGCTTGCTCAGTTAAAAGCTATAGAATCATTTGTTGGCAATGGTTCAAATCAGGAGTTCAATAGTATTTCTTCTATTGTTAGTGAAGATGCTACAGATGCGGTCGCTAAAACGGCTGAATCCACAGAATCAGCAAAACCAGAAGGAGAAGTGCTTTTTTACAATGGTCTTGACCTTGTTATTGCTGGCAAGTTTGAAGAAGCCATGAAGATTTTTAAGCAGGTATATGATAACCCTGATTCTACAACTATTTATAAGGCAAAGTCGCTTCTTGAAATGGCTAAATGTCTTAAAAATCTTCAAAATCTTGATGCCAGTGAGAAAATCTTAAAAAAGTTTATTACAGACTTTCAGGATTCAGAGCAGATAAAAGAAGCGTTGTTTGAACTTGCTGATGTTTACAGGTTGAAAAAAGATATTTCTGGTTCCATTAAACTTCTTGAAAAGATAATAAGTATTCAACCAGCTGATGAAACCACTACTAAAGCAAAAAGATTGTTTTCAACATTAAAAAACTGAAAAGTCTTTTATGTTAATCAAAAGTTATATGATGATCAATGACGATGAATTCTTTAAGTAAATTATTTATGATTATAAGAATAATTTTTTAACTCTGTATATCTTAAATAATTTGTTGTTTATTATAAAAAATTTTAACAGCAAGATTTTTGTAATATGATTATATATTTACAGGTTTAGATATACTCAAATTTATGAATTTTAGAGGTTTACGATGGCTGGTGATATTTTTTCCAAGTATGGCAAGGTTTTTTCTAAAGGTGATATTATCTTTGCTGAATATGAACCGGGTGATACATTTTATCTTATCCAGGAAGGAAAAGTAAAGGTAACAAAGCTCGTTGAAGGTAAAGAAAAGATGCTTGATGTCTTTGGACCTGGTGATATTTTTGGTGAGATGGCTATCATAGAAAGAAAGCCAAGGTCTGCAACTGTAGAAGCTCTTACAGATTTAAAAGTACTTGAGTTTAACAAAGATAATTTTACTTTTCTTCTTTCAGCCAATCCTTCATGGTGTGAGAAGTTGATTCGATCCTTTGCAAAAAGAATATACGAAGCAAAAAGAAGAGTTAAAATTCTTTTATTGAAAGATCCTGAACTTAGAGTCATGGATACCTTCTGTATGCTTGCTGAATGCAGAGAGAATGTCTCGAAAAACTATTTTGATCCCATAACTTTTAAAGAATCTCCTGAAAGCATTGCTAACTGGGCTGGTCTTGATATTGAACAGACTCGTAGAATTTTACGTGACTTTGAAAGGATGAACAGAATATCTTTTGGAACAAATGAAATCACCGTTAAAAATATTAACGAATTTTATCGAGTCATAGAGAGCAAGATTAAAGTCATGCAAAAGATGGGGGAGCTGTGAAATCTCTTTTACATGGTGGTATACTGGTTGATAAATCTTGCGGCTTAAACGAGGTAAAAAAAGATATAATCATAGAAAATGGTATAATCACCTCTATTGTTGACCCTATCGATTTGAATTCTATCCAGAATAGTGAGTATGAAATACATATTCTGGACGATCTTTTGATTTTTCCTGGTTTCATAGATTTGCATACCCACTTCAGGTATCCAGGTTTTAGTGAAAAAGAAGATTTAATAAGTGGATCTTTTGCAGCTTTGCATGGAGGATATACTACTTGTGTTGCCATGCCAAATACAAACCCACCAGTTGACAATTTTAATATATTCAAGCAGATATGTGAGGAATCTTTATATATAGATATCATTCAATCTTGCTGTATTACAAAACAAAGAGAAGGCAAGCAACTTGCCAATCTTGTCTCTCTATCTAATAATGGAGTTCTTATATTTACCGATGATGGTAGTGAGGTTAAAGATCCCGATCTTATTTTTGAAGCATTAAAACTCTCTTCAGAATATAATTTTATAATAATGGAACATTCTCTTTTCAGTGATTTTTTTAAAGGTGGGGTCATAAATCATGGCAGAGTAAGTTCTCTGTTAAATCTAAAGTCAATACCAGAGGTTGCCGAAACCTCGCTTGTTTTTAGAGATATTGAACTTGCAAAAATGGCTTCAGGGAATCTGCATTTAACACATCTAAGTTGTGCTAAAAGTGTGGATCTATGTATAGAAGCTAAAAATGCGGGGTATACAAATATTTCGTTTGATGTCGCACCTCATCATCTTCTTCTTGATGATGAAAGTTGCGCTTCTATGGATCCTGTTTTTAAAGTATCACCACCACTTCGTAGTAAAGATATGGTAAAGAAGCTACAATCCTACCTTTTTGAAGGGAAGATAAAAATAATAGCGACTGATCATGCCCCGCACACAGAAGTTGAAAAAAAACTTGATTTTGAAACAGCACCATCTGGCATTACTGGCCTTGAAACATCTTTTTCACTACTATATTCCGAGTTTGTTATAAATAAAAGGATGAGTTTGATGGATCTTGTCACTCTTTTTACTTCAAATCCAGCAGAATGCATCAAACTTAAAAAAAAAGGGCATCTTAAAAAGGGTGATATAGCTGATATTTCAGTTTTTGATCCACATAGAGAAACTATCATTGACGAATCTTTCTTTTTTTCAAAAGCTAAAATTTCTCCATATTTAAATAGAGTAATAGAAGGAAAAATAGTGCAGGTCTACAAAAATGGTTCAGTAGTTTTTGATAATTTAAATGATAAGAAAAAAGCCTTATTTTACAAAAAAGTTAATATCGATTTATCTTATTAATGCTTTCTTTGCTTGACAGGTCATCTTTATAAACCTATAAAAACCTTAAAATAAATATTTATGCATATTAATTTTAAAACATAATTCTGGTTAATTATGCTTTTTTAAAGCTAAATCATATCTTTTTTAAAGATAGATTTTTAAATTTAATGCTTTTATAATAGAGGCTATATGGAAAAAGTAAAAATCATTGATACTCAAGTTTCTATTACAAAAAATGATAGAATTAATGAACATTTCTATATACTTGGTGTTTCGAAGCCTGATGCTTTTGATGCTTTTGCAGGTCAATTTGTTAATATACAGATCGAACCTGATTCACTCAATCCACTACTTAGAAGACCATTTTCAATATTTTATCTTGATAAATATGAAATAGGCATATTATATCAGGTGAAAGGTTCAGGAACAAAGATATTATCAACAAAGAAGGTTGGTTCAACACTAAAATTGCTTGGTCCACTTGGTAACCACTTCCCTGAACTTAAAAAATCAGGCGATGATATAGCAGTTTACTATAAAAAAGAATCAATTTCAAATAATATTTCTTGCATTGAGATGAAAAAGCTTAAAAAAGCTGTTTTTATAGCTGGTGGAGTTGGTATAGCTCCACTTATATATTATGCAAAAAAGATAAAAGAACTTGATTTTAATATTCAAAATATTTTAATTCATGGATGCAAGAATAATCAGTATTTTTTACCAGAAGATTATACAAAGTATCTTTTTGATATAAAATTTTTCTCACAGGAAGTGGAACTTGAAAATTCTTTTAATTCATCCCTTTCAGGTAAAGATTTTATTTATGATGGAAATGTTATTGATCTTTTAAATAATAACAATGTTGAGAAATATATCCATGATGATGATAGGAAAACATTATATCTTGTCTGTGGACCGGATCCCATGATAAAGGCTTTTATAAAATGGAATCTTAATTATGGTTATGATGCTTACCTATCTTTAGAATCTTTTATGGTATGTGGCTTTAATGTATGCCTTGGATGTGCTATACCCAGATCTGATGGTGGCTTTCTTTATGTCTGTAAAGATGGCCCAATAGTTCACTACACAACGATAAGGTTATGACAGTCTAAAGTCGAAAGCCCGAAAATATTATTTTTATACTACATTCTAAAGTTGAAAGTCCGGGAAAAAGAAAGAAACTGATATAAAAAATAAAGAAAAGATAAAAGTTGCATAAAAAATTTGTTTCAGAATATATTTAAGGAAGAAATTAACAGGGTAACATATGCAATTACTTCAAGTAAGCAAAGGAAAATTAAAACTTAAGAATCCCATTTTGACTGCTTCAGGTACTTTTGGATACGGAAAAGAATTTGAAGATTTTTATGATGTTTCTTATTTAGGTGGTATAACTATCAAAGGAACAACTCTTAATAAAAAAGATGGAAATTTTCCACCAAGGATTTATGAATCCAGCGGTGGTATACTTAACTCTATCGGACTTGCAAATCCTGGAATAAAAAAGATTATTATGGAAAATAAAACTTATTTTGAATCCCTTAAAAATTCAGGATGTTCAGTTATTTTAAATGTAAATGGTGAAGATACCGATGAATTTGCTAAAGTTATTGAAATAGCTGATGAAGCAGCTTGTTTTTCATATTATGAAATCAATGTTAGTTGTCCAAATGTAAAAAAAGGTGGTATTTCTTTTTCTTCTACTCCAGAAACTTTGTTTGAGCTTGTGAACTTTATCAGAAAGAGGACTAAAAATGCCTTGATCATAAAACTATCTCCAAATGTTCAGTCAGTTGCTCCTTTTGTTAAAGCCAGTGAAGACGCTGGAGCTGACTGCATAAGTTTGATAAATACATTAAAAGGGATCTCAATAGATCTAAATTTGAAAAAACCCAGGTTTACAAATGTGTTTGCAGGATTCTCCGGACCATCCATAAAACCAATTGCCCTTTATCATATATATGAAGCAAGAAGAGTGACAAACCTCCCTATAATAGGTATGGGTGGTATTTCAAACTTAAACGACATTCTGGAATTTTTTTCTGTAGGTGCTGATGCAATTGCAATAGGAACAATGAATTTTGTAAATCCCTGTATTGCTTTCAATCTATTGACTGAACTTGAAAAATACTGTGAATCTTCTTTAAAAAATTTAGATTCTGTAAAATTAGAATTTCAGGCATGGATGAAATAATAAATAGGCTTCTTTTTATTTTAAGATTCTTAACTTTTAAAATAAATAATTTTATTACTTTTATATTTTCTTGCAAAATTATAGATAAAAAATAAAGTAAATTAATTTTTGATTTATTTCTGAAAATATGTTCTAATATCATTATTGTGATAGTAAATATTCAATTGTGATAGTAAATATTCAAGAGTAAATATAGAAGATTAAATATGCAAGATTTAGATCGAAGGGAAAAGCTCTGTGGGAGTTTAATATGAGAATAGGTTTATTTACTGGTGGTGGAGATTGTGGTGGACTGGAAGCTGTCATAAGGGGAGTCGTATTTGCTGCACATAGCGAAAATATTGAAGTGTTAGGTATACCGAATGGTTATCTTGGCCTTTATAATCTCGATAAAAATCCTGGAATAATTCTTCAATGCCCAATGGTAGATAACAGAGCAAAAAAGTGCGGTACGATAATTGGGACATCCAGAGTAAAATTAAATTTAATACCTGATGGATTCGAAAAAGTTAAAAAAAATCTTGAAAATAGCAATATAGATATATTGATAGGTGCTGGAGGTGATGATACATCGCTTGTTCTTGAACAGTTGTCTAATGCTGGTTTTAAGGTTATCTGGGTTCCTAAAACTATGGATCTTGATATTTTACCATATTCAGTCGGTGGTTCTTCTGCTATAAACAAGATAGCTGATGCTGTTTATGAGTTAAGAACAACGGCTCGTTCACACGATCGTATTCTTGTTGTAGAGGCGTTTGGAAGGTATGTAGGTCATACAGCACTATATGGTGGAGTAGCAGGACAGGCTGATATGATACTTATACCTGAGATACCTGTCGATGTTGATTATATGTACAGAACAATAATCGAAAAATACAGAACAAGACTTGAAAATTCACCCTTAAAAAAATCATGGTATATGATTGTTGTTTCAGAAGGCATAAAGGATATCAGAACAGCGGAACTGATTACAGCCTCATCGGAGCTGGATCACTTCGGTCATGTTCAGCTTGGTGGTGCTGGAGAATATATTGTCAATATCATAAAAAAGAAATTGAAAGAGGATGATGAACTCAAAACAGTTTTAGATAAAAATGGCGTTTTTATAAAAGGAGTTCTGGAATATCCCAATGTTCGTTCCGTAAATCTTGGACATACTATAAGATCAGGGATCTCAGACGCATATGACGCAACTCAGGGGCAAAAGTATGGTGCAGCGGCTATAGAATGCGTTAAAAGGGGATATTATAGCATAGGAATAGCTGATGTTAAAGGTGATAAAATATACACAATGCCCATAGGACTTTTGAGGCAGCAAAGACCTGTTAATATGGAAACGGTAGCACTATATGAAAAAATGGGTTACAACTTTGGCAGAAAACCTGTTGAATATAGACCAGAGATAAAAACAATAAGCTCATCAGAGATTACAAGAATATTTTAAATCGCAATTTATTTATATCTTAATTCCTGATTAACTATCTTTTACTTCAATATTTTTTTTTCTAATCAAATAAGCTAAATTTAAAATTTGAAAAAATTTAAAAAAAACCCCAGGCATTTGCAAGTTGCATTTAAAAAGAAAAGAAAAATAAAATATAATTAAAAACGCAAAAAATTGTACAAAAAAATATTTAAATAGGTATATATATGTAGAGAAAAAAAGATAATATTTTTACTGATGGTATTTTCTGCTTTTGAATTTATAGAAGAATAATATTTCATTTTTTAAATTTAGAAAAGTTGATAATGATTAACTCAAAAAACAAAAAATCAAAAACAAAATAGATTTCTGGAGGGAAAGATGATTGAGAAAGGGACATGGGTCAAGATCGAAAAGGTTTTACTAAAACCTGAAGAAAGAACAGCAAAGATTCCACCTGAAACCAAAAAAGTGCCTTATGTCATTCATGTTTGTGGTTTTCTAAAGGAAAAGGCAAACATTGGTGATGAAGCTACGATAATTTCAAAAGTTGGAAGAGAACATACTGGAAAACTAATCGAGTCAGAGCCTTCTTTTAAACATAATTTTGGTGATTTTGTGCAGGAACTCGTTGATATTGGATGTGAGGTTAGAAAAGAACTTGAACAGCTCAACGAATGATTTATATTGAGAATTATCGATAAAATACAAATTCAGGAGTTTTTTATGGATAAAAGTTATAATGCAGTTATGGGTAGAAAGAATGAAATCATGAAAAAGGCTCTGGGCATTGATTACACAAAATACAAAATAACAGATATTGCATTTGATTACGAGATGATGATGGATGATGTTGGATATTCAATAAAAGAGATATTTGATATTCAGTCTTCAAGTAAGGTTGGAAACACTCCACTCTATTTTCTACCAAATATTACAAAATTAGTTCGAAAATATGCTCCAAAAGGAAAAGGTGCTAAAATATACCTTAAAGATGAAGCAGCAAATGCATCAGGTTCCTTTAAGGCTCGAAGAGCTTCTCTCTCTATCTATGAAGCTAAAAAAAGAGGTTATAAGGGTGTTATAGCTTCAACTTCAGGCAACTATGGCGCTGCCGTTGCTTCACAGGCGGCTATGAGAGGTTTGAAGTGTATCATAGTGCAGGAAGTCTTTGATTCAAGGTTTGTTGGTCAACCTGAGATAATAGAAAAAGCCAGAGCATGTGAAGCCCTGGGTGCTGAGGTTATCATGTCCTCTGTTGGACCTGAACTTTTTTACTCTTTTTTAAGCGCCCTTGAGGATACTGGCTATTTTAACGCATCTTTATATACTCCATTTTCTATAGCCGGGATAGAAACTCTTGGCTGGGAAGTTATGCATCAAATAAGAGCTATTGAGGGAAGAGATCCAGATTATATTATGATTACCCATGCTGGTGGTGGTAATTTGACAGGAACAGCTCGAGGTGTTTTAAAATACAAGATGGAAAATAAACCATTAAATTATACCGAGTTTGTAGGTTGTTCAGTGGATCTCTCAGGACTTCATATGGCTTCAGATATTGACTTTAATAAAAAATCTTTTACAACAGGACATACAGGTTTTGGTATCCCATTTGCAGAGTGGCCAGATAGAGCAGATACGCCTAGAAATGCCGCAAGATCTTTGAGGTATATGGATCGATATCTTACTGTAACACAGGGTGAAGTTTTCTATGCTACTGAACTTTTAGCTGCAAGTGAAGGGATCGAAAGAGGCCCTGCTGGTAATACTTCTCTTGCAGGGGCGATAAATCTTGCTATGACCCTTGATCAGGATGCTATAATAGTTGTTCAGGAAACTGAGTATACTGGAGCTGGAAAGCATCCACAAGCCCAACTGTCTTTTGCAAGGCAAAATGGGATAGAAATCTTACGAGGTCATCCAGAAAAATCAATTAATGGTAAAAATATCGTTCTTCCTTACAATATTGGTGATTTCCAATATAAAGAGCAGGATTTAGCAAAGCTAAAGATCTCATATCTTGAAAATCTTATTTCAAATTATCCAAATATAAAGTTGCAGGATGAAGATATAGAATTTTTATCCAATGATCTTAACGAAGATCCCAAATGGATACGTGATAATCTTTTTTCTATATTGAGTAAGAAGGGAAAATAAAGACTTAAGTTTTATCTTTATTTGATGCATGCAAAAAAATATATTCTCGTTCTTCGAAAGCAAGGTTTATACTACTGCAAGCATAGGCACTTCACTAAAAAATGATGAAGAGCGATAGAATATGTTTACATTTACTATACAGCTAATACTTATAATGTATAAAACACGCTCTTTGCTAGTTTGTATGGCTAAGTCATATAAACAAAAACTACGAAAAGCTTAAAAAGTACAGATTAAACGAATTAACCAATTTTATTCAAGGAGATTTTATGAAGTCAGGTCTTGATAGAAAAGATGACTATGAAAAAAGAAGGGAGCATCTTGCGAATCTTAATGATGAGCAGCTAAAGCAAAGATTCTGGGATTTAACAGATAAGATTACGGAGCCTTTGATAGATATGGCTAAAAAATATACTTCTCCATCTATTGAAAGGTCGGTTCTACTCCGAATGGGGTTTAATTCACTGGAAGCTTCTAAGATTGTTGAGATTCTCTATAAAAAAGATCTTTTAGGGCATGGGGCTGGAAATGTTGTGTATAAGTTGTCAAAGAAAGAAAACATTGATTACAAAATAGCCGGAAAGAAGATTATAGAAGGTTATCCTGCAGAGCAACTATTTTGATACGTTTCATAAACGTTTGATTTTAAAATTTTTAATAAAATCTTTATAATTCTGCTTAATAAGAAATAAAAATTTAGTAAGAATATAAGAGGTTAATATGAGTTTAGATCCAAATAAGAAATTAAATATTGAAGAAATTCTTAAAAACCTGGAAAATTATAGAGCAAAAAAGAGAGGCTGGGTCTGGAGAAAACAGAAACCAGTTCAGGTACTTGGAGAACATACATTTTATGATCATAGTGAATCATTGAAAAAGTCTGTTCCTCTTCCAGCAGCAAAATATTTCGATAATATCGATCCTCAACCAAAACCAGTAATTACAACAGAGATTGCATCTGGTCGATTTGAAGATGATATCAGAAGGATGAGGATGGCTGCATGGCATGGAGCCGATCATATCATGGTTATAAGAACTACAGGACAGTCTCATATAGATGGACTCATAGAAGGTACACCTGAAGGTATTGGTGGAGTACCAATAACGAGAAAACAGATAAGAGCTACAAGAAAAGCACTTGATCTTATAGAAGAAGAAGTTGGTCGCCCGATAAATTTTCATTCGTATGTTTCGGGTGTTGCAGGTCCAGAGGTTGCAGTCGTTTTTGCTGAAGAAGGGATATCTGGAGCTCATCAGGATCCACAGTATAATGTCTTATACAGAAATGTTAATATGTATAGGTCTTTTGTTGACGCTGCCGAAGCAAAGAAAATAATGGCTGATGCAAATATTTTCCAGATCGATGGAGCACACAATGCAAATGCAACAGCTAAAAAAGCCTGGAAAGTGAGACCTGAACTTCTTGTTCAACATGCTATAAACTCGCTTTATTCGGTAAAAGCCGGGATGAAGCCAGATAATATAGGCTTATCCACAGTTCCACCAACAGCTCCACCTGCACCAAAGCTATGGTATGATCTTCCATATGCAGTTGCTCTTAGAGATCTTTTTAGTGATTATAAGTTTAGAGCTCAGCAAAATACCAGGTATGTTGAGTCTGATACAGATGAAGCGCAGATAACTCACGCAGTCGATACTCTCATATCGGCACTTACTTCAGCCGATATACAGTCTACGATTACCCCAGATGAAGGAAGGAATGTCCCATGGCATCAAAATAATATAAGGGCTGTTGATGCTACCAAACAGGTTTTTAATGCTCTGGATGGAATAAAGCAACTTGTTAAGCTGGATATGGATGGTCCTCTTGGTAAAATGGTAAGAGAACTTAAGGAAAGAGCTGTTCTGTTTTTAGAAGAAATACTCGATGTTGGTGGTTACTTTAACGCAGTTGAAAAAGGATATTTTGTTGACTCAGGTTATTACCCTGAAAGAAATGGTGATGGTATTATTCGAGAACAAGATGCAGGTGTCGCTGTAAATACAATAATAGAAAGAAAAGCAGATTACTTTGCTCCTGTTTGTTCTCACTTCGGAATAAACCATATCCCGGATAACCTTTCAAAACCCTGTGATGCTATTGATGGTTGTACATTGTGCAACCCTATGAAAATAGCATATATCGATGAGCTGGATCCGGTTGATAATGTTAATACAAGGATAAAACAGCTGGTTGAAGACGAAAAACTTGGTATAATACGTCCCGAAGTTGAATGGCATGGTGATGGTCTTGTTACCGTTGAGATGGTTCTTCCTGTTTTTGAAGAAGCAGCTGAGATTGCAGGACTTACAATAGCAAAACAGATGACACTAAAAGACCCGCAGATCATCCACAAACGAGTTCTTCATCCCGCTGAAGGCACTATGCTTTTGATTAAAGGGAAAGTGGACCATTATGTTAAACTTTCAGATATCAAAATACCAGAAAAAGTCGAACATCTCAGCGATGAAATAATAGAAAATTATGTCAAAGAGCATGAATTAAAGGTAGTTGGAGCAACTCTTGGAGAAGATGAACATTCTGTTGGACTTCAGGAGATACTCGACATCAAACATGGTGGGATAGAAAAGTGGGGTTTTAAGTGCTACTATCTTGGCACCTCAGTTCCAGTTGAAAAACTTGTAGATGCAGCTATTGAAGTTGGAGCAAAAGCTATACTTGCTTCAACGATAATAACTCATGGTGATGTACATAAACTGAACATGAAGAAGCTGGATCAGGTATGTAGAGAAAAGGGTATAAGGGATAAAGTTCTGCTTATAGCAGGTGGAACTCAGGTTACAAATGATATGGCTGTCGCAGCAGGTATGGACGCTGGGTTTGGTAGAGGAACGCATGGGATAGATGTTGCTGATTTTATTGTAAAAAAACTTATTTCTAAAGAAAAATAGTATCCAGATTTTTCCTGAACTTTTAACTTTAGATGGTATTAGTAAAAATATTTTTCTTTACTTTCGTCTTTAGAGTTTAGACTAATGCATATCAAAATATACACTTTACAAATTATCTATAAGTGAAAATAATTTTTCTACCTTTTCCTTTGATATTGCAGGAAACTGAGAAAGTGTTATATTTGTTGCGATTTTCAATCTTTTTTTAAATTCTTGAGTAACTTCTTTTTCATCGAATATAGATTTACGAGTGTTTAAAATGAGATTTTTCTTGAGTTGAGAGATAAAATTATCCTTCAAGGACTCACTTACAGCTTTAGAAAAAGATAAATAATCTTCATCTGTCAGGCTTTCTATCTTCTTTATCGAATAATCTCCAAATACCTTATTGAATAATTGCTGATCCCGTTCTAGCAAAATATTTGTTCTTTTATGTTCTATCGTTGAAACACTTTTATCTATTAATCCTAAGCAATATTTTGTTACATTTGAAAGAACAGTCGAAAAGTAATTTTGAGTTCGTCTATAGCTCTGGATATCAAGGGCTTCATTGCAGTGATACACGAGATTATCAAAATTATTATCAAATCCAGCTATAATGACATTATTTGCAATGTTTAAACCAAATGATACAGCAGCAAGGCTCACATTCCCGAAAACTGGCAGTTTGCATAGTTCTAAAGTCTCGGAAACTACCTGTGAAACCATATTTGATGCGGAAAAATTGGTCAAATCGGAGAGAAAATCTTCAAGCTTCAAAAAATCTGATGAAGTCGAATTTGGATTTACAGCACAAAAAAAAATTAACCTGTCGCCAATTTCATCATGATAAAACTTATTAACGATTTTATTATTTGAAGTCAAACTTACAACAAGAAAAGTCTCATCATTAAGCCTATCTACACCAAGAAAATCGTAATAGTTAAGTACCTGAGGGTCTAAAACAACCAGAAAGTCAACTCTTATTCTATTTTTTAAAAGGAGCGCCGCAGCTGTATCAACCGCTATAACTGGCATCAGCTTTTCAAGATATTTTATTTTATTTATATTTTTATCTAATGATGGTCCAGCACTTATAACAAGTGCATTGTCAACTTTCGCCATTCGACTTTTAAAAGTTTGCTTTACGAAATTTAAGTTTTTTAAAACATTCTCTATCTCCAGAGTTAGCATAACTGCTGAAGTCGAATAATCTATAAGCAAAGACTGAAATTTTGATTTAAATAAGTTTAATCTCTCATTATACTGTCCACTCATAAACTTATCATATGAAGGAAGCGAATAATAGAGAGGTGAACTTTTGAGTAAAACTGGATTTTGAGCAAGAAAATCGATTGTTTTATCGATGAAATAAGGATCAAAAATAAAAAAGTATGAAAGTTCATTCTTAAAAAATATTGAAATATCAAAAGTGTTCAATATTGATAAAAAAAACTCAAGATCTTCGATAATGATTATTGAAAATTTTATATCGATAGATGAAAATTGATGAATTAAACAAAAGATAAAAAAAGAGGTAAAAACAGCTACATTATTTTCTAAAAAATTATTTAAATCATTTTTTGAACCATAGGCGGATATTTTATCAAAATTTTTTATTTTATCTAAATCTATTGATAAAGTTAATCTCTTATCGAACTCAGCAGTTAAAAGGTTAGACTTTTTTTCAATATTTAAAGCATAGAAATTGCTCTTATTTCTAATAAGTTTTGCAAATATATCGTATGGGATATACTTTTTGATAAATCTTAAATTTTCATCCAGATAACTATAAGTTTCCATTATTTACTGGACTATTTTTGGGGTAAACTACCTTTGAGTTATTCTGTAAGAATAATTTCCAATCATTTGTCAAGATATATTGATAAACACCAATAACATCTCGTAGAATATCTGCATGTTTGGATCTATAAAGTTCTTCTGATCCAATTGTTTTAGATAGTACTTTAGCAACAATGAACCCTTTTTGAGTTCTTATTGGTTTAATAACCTCATCTTTTTTAGCAAGATAAAGAGCATCATGAATATCGTTTGCATCAGATAATTCTGTTATGCTTGTGTTTGTTTCATCGACTATTGTATCTCTATAGGCGAATTCTCCAGTTTTTTTAAGTTCTAGATTATATTTTTTTTCTATCGTTGTTATATCATTCTTTTCAAACAAATTGTAAACTTCGTTTGCAACGTTTTTTGCCTTATCGACAAGAATAGCTTCATTGACAGCAGAATAATCTTCAAGAACTTTTTCTTTGATCTTTGGATCAGATAGAGAAGGAATATATGGAGGTTTTATGCATTTTATGATATGATATCCAAATTCTGACCTGACAGGTTCGGAAATTTCACCTGGCTTTGTAAGCTTGAAAGCAGCATCTGAGAACTCCTTAACCATGGTTTTTCTATCAAAAACGCCAAGATCACCGGCATTTGCTTTTGAGCCTTCATCCGTGCTATATTTTAAAACGTATTCTATAAATTTATTAGGATCTGCTTTCAGTTCAACACTGATCTTTTGAGCTGTTTCAAGATCTTTAACAAGAATATGTGCTGCCTGCATAACTTCGTAATTATTTTTTACAGTTTCATAATATTTTGCAAGTTCATCATCTGATACATCAGAAATAGGAATATAATAATATTCAAACTTATAAAGATCATGAGTAACATGAAAGTATTTGGTTAGATCTATCTCTGTCGTGAAGATAGATGCAAAAGAGATATCATTTTCTAAGATTTCTCTTGATATATCTTTTTTAAATTTGTTAAAATAATAAAGTTGTTGATCTTTTGGAAGGTTTGAGAAGGCAAATTTGCCTTGCTCATCGTAAAATAAACCGCTATCGATAATTTTTTGATTAACCCTTGCATTTGAAACCTTGATACCATATTTTTTAACTGCTTGTTCAGCGATTTTTTCCTCAACAACCTGCTGAATATAACTGTTAAATATGAGCTGTTGGTACTGTTCGTTAAGATCTGGTATCCTTTGTTTCCAGTATTCAAGCATGTTGTTGTAGCTATATGCCATATCTCTGTTCCAGTATATAGGTTCACGATTAACAACAACAAGAGCATTTGACGGAACTCCAATTTCTGGAGTAAAATATATGACCCCAAATACTCCAAAGCTAAGTATGACAGCAGCAGCAATGATATAGAAGATAATAGTGTTTGTCTTTTTTTTCATAGGGGAACCCTTTAGTTGAATCTATTATATATTCTTTATTAAAAAAGAAGAGCAAATTTACCATGAACTTATTTAGTGCTAATATTAAAACATTGCCGAAATCACTAACCAGTAATAAAGCGTATACTAAACAAAATCCATGTTTAAGCTAAAAAGATAATAATAAAAAGGCATAAAAAGTCAATCTATAAAAATGTTCTTTACGAAAATATTGAAAAATAAAAATTAAATTTTTTCATCTCATCAACCAATACTTCAGACTAGAGTTTGATACATTGGTATGCATATGTTAAAACAAAATTTTTAATTTATCTAATAAATGGCAAATACATATCCTTTCCCTTCTATTCAGTCAGATCCTGCAATATATATTACTTCATTTGAAATAATTGGACTTGCCATAAATCTTTTTGCAAGCTTTATTCTCCATGACTCTTTTCCTGTTTTTCTATCAAATGCAAATAGCATACCATCATCTGTAGCAAAATATACGCCATCTCTTGTTAATGCTGCTGGTCTACTTATTCTATGATCTTTCATATCTATTGATACAAGTACCTTACCAGCATTTTCATCGATATATAAAATTTAATCAATACTACTAACATAAATAATTCCATAGTAGATTATTATAGATGAATAAGGCTGACTAAAAGCTGAAAGTTTACACTTAATATTCCAATTTATTTTTTCATAGTAAATATTCTTAATTGCCAGCATGATTGGTAGTATTATTATTACCATCTAAGAATGCTTAATTGCACAAATATCTATGAATTAACTGTAAGCCAATAAAAATATAACAACTCTATTAAAAAAAGATTTATTTAAGAAAAGGGCTACGAACTCTATCTTTAATCAAAATTGGATAAAAGGGATACATGTACCATCTTTTATTTGCCATTGCCATTTATTTCGATTTTCTGGATAAAGAGTTTTTAAAGCTATTTCAAGATGAAGCATTGCAATTCCACAGTCAAGTTGAATATATTCTGGCACAAATAGTTTTTTATTTTTTTTATCTTTACTATCTAAGTAATAACCAGGATTATCGGGTTTATTGATAATGTTTTTCGTTAAGCTTGTGATTGGCAAAAGAAATAATTTATTGTCATGAAAATCAAGATACCATGGTTGCCTGTTTACAGCAGAAGGAGATAGTTTAAAAGCTTTAAGTGCTTCTTTAAATTTTGAATCTGAGAAATTTTTCAATAAATTTTCTGAAAAAACTAATCTATCTGATTTCCTTCTTTTGCCAACCACTCCATATATAAGTTTAATATCAAGAGGCGAAAAAGTAGCTTTCTTACCAGCAGCTATAACACAAATAAGTTTTTCCTTATTCCCTTTTAAAATATTAAATTTATTTGATTTTCTATTGAAAAGTCCCGAAACCCAGCATGTTGCATATCCTGAAGAGCATAGATACAAAACAAGGAGTTCCCCTAAATAACCAGCATAAAGAAATCTAAGATCTGCATTTTTACTTTCATATGCCTGGTTATCTCTGTTTTTTTTGAGATTATCTTCTAAATTATCTTTAGAAATAATACCAATAGCAACTGGTGCATTTTTTATTTTACCAATATTACCAGCTATTCCACTGAAAATTGAATTATCATCATTGATAAAGACATCAAATCTTAATGATGGAAGATTGTTTTTAGTAAAGTTGTTAATATTCAGTAGAATATTTTGAATAATATCCAATAAAATTATTGTTTCGTTTTTAGTAAATTTATGATAGTTACGAACCGACTTTCTATTAAAGATTGCCTTATATAGATTATCAATAGATAAATAAGTCCCTGTATGATCTTTTTGTGAAGCAAAATTATGATCTATTGATGCTATTTTATTGTGTGAATCATTCTCTTCTATAGTCAAATAATTTGTTAAAAATTCTAGCTTATGGTTCACTTTGTAATTCTTAATGTTTATTTAAATCTGTTCCTTATTTGGTTGAATGGAAACACATTTTAAGTATTTTTCAGAGATAACATAGTTTAGGAACAAAATTGAAGAACTTGTTATAAAGGAAGAAAGTTTTGTAAATAAAAACATTCCAACAGCAAATAGTGCTCTTGAATCGATAGGTAAAGTTTCTGATATAGTTAAAAATAAAACCAGGGCTGATAATTCTGGATAAGAAAATCCATCTTTTACAAAGAAAAGAAGAACCATTCCTAATAATAGTGGGAGAATCTCAAAAAAAGTAAGTGAAATCTGCTGGATTTGAAGAATATAAAAAAAACCAACTATCGAAGTTATCAAAATTCCATCAAGGTTGAAAATAGTTCCTAAAGAAACATATAGAGAAGATATATGTCTTGGTATCCCAAGGTTTTTTTCATTATGAAAAATCATTGAAGGAAAATTGGTGACAACAGAACCTGTGGCAAAACCAGTTAATTGTGCTCCAAGAACACTCTTAAAATATGCTGCAGGATTTTTTTTCAACCAGAAGAATATTAAAAGAGAAGGAATAAAAAAAATCTGAATTAAAGTACAAAAAAGCATTACAATAAAAGGTTTAATAACAAATATAAAGTTTGAGGTAGTTTTTATTGTAGTGGCAAGATTATAACCTATAAATAATGTGGCAAATGAAAAAATTTCAATTGCGTATAAATTTATATGATCAAAAATCTCTTCCATGGATTTGGAAAAATTCAAAAAAACATCACCTCTTTTAACAGCATAGAATATTGTTATACCTAAAAGCATTGCTATAAAAAAAGTAGGTATCAGATGGTATGGATTGCCAGAAAAAACATCTGAAAAGTTTCTCGGTATCATTGTTAAAATGGAATCCAGTATATTGTTGAATTCTATTAAAGAAGGTGTTTTAGCTTCAAAAAGATCGATCTGATATCCTGGTTTTATCAATAAAGATAAACCAACAGCCTGAATAAGAGCAAAAAGTGCTGAAATCAAAGTAAATAACAGATATCTTGGCATGATTGTATTTATCTTGAAGTTATCTTTAAGTGTTGCGAATGTGACTATAAGCATAAAAAACATGTATGGTTTAACAAGAAATGTTAATAGCTTTATAAAAACTTGTTCAATTAAATTAAAAATAGAATGAAGAACAGGAACATAAGGTACAATTAAGCCTAAAAAAAAACCTAAAATAATAAAGATAGCAACTTTTGTATAGATTTTCATTATTCCTCCTGATTTTTTAATTGTCTAAATTTTTATCCATG
>Ga0208826_1000471_pt1 | contig 41890 bp, 36 predicted proteins | sample AD_UKC115_MetaG_FD_184451 | JGI IMG/M metagenome (GOLD analysis project Ga0208826, IMG submission 184451) | Active sludge microbial communities of municipal wastewater-treating anaerobic digesters from Hong Kong - AD_UKC115_MetaG (SPAdes)... | ecosystem: Engineered > Bioreactor > Anaerobic >... | reverse complement strand
TGACTAAACTAATACCCCTAAATCTGGACAGGCTTCATTACAAGCCAAAGGAATTAAACGGGATTATTAGAAAAATATTAAGATAGTGTACACATACAACATTTTCGTTTACAGAAAAAACCGGCAAGCCCAGTGTTTATATGTGGTGTCGGTTTTTCTTAAACTCTCAACTGTCGAAAACGGGATAGTAGCACAATTCATAAACTATTTCAATAGAATTTGACATATGTTCAGATAATTTTTGGTCCCAACTTTACACCACCTATAAGATGGTAGTGCAAATGAAATACAGTCTGCCCTGCTTCTTCTCCACAATTATTTATAAGTCGGAATCCCGTGTCGGCAACCCCTGCTTCCACTGCAATTTTCTTTGCAGCCATATGAATGTCCTTGACTATATCCCCATTCTTTTCGTCAAGCTCCAAAACACTTCCCACATGAACCTTCGGAATTATCAAAATGTGCACCGGTGCCACAGGATTGATATCCTTAAACGCCAGTACCTTTTCATCTTCATAAACAACTGTTGAAGGTATTTCTCTGTTGATAATTTTACAGAATATACAATTATCCATATTATGTCATCCTTTCTCACTTGTCAATGTTCATTATAATTTAACTATATTTTTATTTTATCTGAGCTTCAATAACCTTTATTGAATACTCTAAAGCTTCATCAATTTTTGACAAATCCTTTCCTCCGGCTTGAGCCATATCCGGCCTTCCACCGCCTCCGCCACCGGCGACTTTTGCTGTTTCTTTTATTATATTTCCCGAGTTTATACCCTTTGAAACAACATCTTTTGTTGCCATAACCACAAAGCTTACTTTTCCTTCATATCCACTTCCTAATACCACTACTCCGGAACCCATTTTGTTCTTTATTGTATCTCCGGTATTCCTTAATGCTTCCATATCAAGCTGATCGAATCTTGCCTTTACAACCTTTATTCCCTTAACCTCGGTGGCATTTGCCAACACTTCATCAAGAGAACCGCTTACCAGCTTGCTTCTGAGTTGTTCAATCTCCTTTTGGGCATTCTTTAATTCCATTGCCAAGGCTTCTATCCTTTTCACGCTGTCCTGTGGCGAACTCTTCAGGGCAGAGGAAATATCGGTTACCAGTTTTTCTCTTTCATGCAAATAACCCAGTGCAGCTTCACCGGTAAGTGCTTCAATTCTCCTTATCCCTGCTGCCACGCCACTTTCGCTAATGATTTTTATAAATCCTGCCTGTGACGTTGAGTTGAGGTGAGTTCCACCACAGAACTCCATACTGTAATCCTCTATCTTAACAACCCTTACAATGTTTCCGTATTTCTCGCCGAAAAGTGCCGTAGCTCCCAATTTTTTAGCTTCGTCAATTGGCATTTCCCTTACGTCTACTGCCAGACTTTCAAGAATCTTTTCGTTTACTTCATCCTCAACTTTTGCAATCTCTTCCAGCGTCATAGCTGAAAAATGCGCAAAGTCAAATCTTAATCTGCCGGGTTCAACCAATGAACCGGCCTGTTGAACATGGGTACCCAGTACATTTCTCAAGGCTTTTTGAAGCAAATGGGTTGTTGTATGGTTCCGGGCGATGGACATTCTTCTTTTCACATCTATAGACGCCTTTACAACCTCACCCGTCTCAAGGATTCCCTTTTCAACCACACCTGTATGAAGGTATTTACCATCTTCGGTCTTTTTACAGTCTTCAACTTTTACCCTTGCTCCCTTTGCTTCTATATAACCTTCATCACCAACCTGACCGCCGCTTGCAGCATAAAATGGTGTCTTGTCAAGTATGACCGTGACCTGTTCACCTTCTTTTGCTGATTTCACAACCTGATCATTACTAATTATATACAAAATTTTAGCTTCCGCCACATTTTCCAAATAGCCTACGAAGTTTGTCCTAAGATTTTTATCCAGACTTGAATATATATCATCGGACCAGGCTGAGCTCTGCTTGCTCTGATAGTCCTCCTTCGCAATATTCCTGTGTTCCAGCATCTTTGCCTTAAAACCGTCTTCATCAACGGAAAGACCGTTTTCTTCAGCTATTTCACGGGTAAGATCTATTGGGAAACCATAAGTACCATGCAATTCAAAGGCCATCTCCCCGGTTATTGTACCCTCATTTTTTGCCTTTGTCTCTTCAATGTATTTATTCAATATTACCAAACCCTGGTCAATGGTCAGGTCGAATTTCTCTTCTTCAATCCTGATTACTTTTTGTATATATTCTTTCTTGTCCTCAAGTTCAGGATATGCTTGTTTCGATTCATTTATTACAATCATGGAAATATCGTACAGGAAAGGCTTGTTGATCCCCAATAATTTCCCATGTCTTGCTGCCCTTCGAAGAAGTCTTCTGAGCACATACCCTCTACCCTCATTAGATGGAATGACACCATCGGAAACCATCATCGTCGTACTTCTGATGTGGTCTGTAATTACTCTTATGGAAATATCGGTTTTTTCAGCCTCATGGTATTTTACACCTGCAGTTTTACACACATATTCAAGTACATTTCTGATTGTGTCCACTTCGAAGAGGTTGTCCACATCCTGGGATACACACGCCAGTCTTTCAAGCCCCATTCCAGTATCAATGTTGGGATTTGGAAGCTTTGAATAATTTCCTGCATCATCCCTGTTAAATTGTGTGAACACAAGGTTCCAGAATTCTATAAATCGGTCGCATTCACAACCCACTTTACAATCAGGCTTTCCGCAACCTCTTTCCACTCCCCTGTCATAATATATCTCGGAGCAAGGACCACATGGGCCTGTACCATGCTCCCAGAAATTATCCTTCTTGCCCATTCTCACTATTTTCTCAGCAGGAATTCCCACATCCTTATTCCATATTTCAAAGGCTTCATCATCCTCTTCATATACTGTAACCCAAAGCTTGTCCAAAGGCATTTTAAGATCCTCGGTAACAAATTCCCATGCCCATGGTATGGCCTCTTTCTTGAAGTAGTCTCCAAAGGAGAAGTTACCCAGCATTTCAAAAAATGTGCCGTGCCTTGCTGTCTTACCTACATTTTCAATATCAGGAGTTCTGATACATTTCTGGCAGGTTGCCACCCTTCTCCTCGGCGGTTCTTCCTTCCCCGTGAAGTATGGCTTTAGCGGCGCCATTCCTGAGTTTATCAATAAAAGGCTGGGATCATTCTGTGGCACAAGCGGAAAACTTGGAAGTCTCAAGTGCCCCTTTCCTTCAAAAAACTTGAGATATCTTTCTCTTAACTCGTTCAATCCTAATTTCTGCATCTTATTCTTCCTCTCCTGAAACTGTATAAATTTAAAAACTCCCTCCCTGGTTAATAAATATCGGGCGAGAGTTTCCCTTAAAATCTCTTTATTATATTAGTAAAATTATATAAAAGTATTATTTTAGTGTCAAGAACTTTGGTTACAGCTAAAAATTCATTGTCTTACACAATCAACTCAATTGTCCTCTTCCCTATGACCTTTATAATGGCAGCTATGGGAACTGATACAAGCATGCCCATTATGCCGAAAAATTCTCCTCCTATAAGCACCGCAAGTATTGTGGTGACGGGATGCAGGCCAAGTCTTCCTTCGATAATTTTAGGTGATATAAACCCGTTATCCAACTGCTGAATTATAGTAAAAGCAATAATTGTCCATAAAGCTTTTATTGGTGATTCAATCAACGCAACCGCCACGGCCGGAATTGCTCCGATAAATGGGCCGAAATAGGGAATAATATTTGCGATACCACCTATCATCCCCAGGATTATCGAATACTTTACACCAACAATCAGTAGCCCTATCACTTCTAATGTACCCACAATAAATGCGGTGAGCAGTTGCCCCTGAATAAAATTCGAAAGTACGCCGTTGATTTCCCTGCAGGTTCCGATTATTCCGTTTCTCCATTTCCTAGGCACCAGAGACATTGAAACATTTTTGAAGTATTCCGCATCCTTTAAAATGTAATATGCAATAATCATTGCCAAAACCATATCCAGTACTGTACTTACTGTTTTCATCAATCCTGAAAGTGTATTTTTAAGTGTTTCAATTAACATGTTCTCAGCAATTTGCGCACCATTGTTCAGCTCTCTGAATATGGCACTCTTTATATCCTCCGGCCATTTACTGCTGGATATTATATTAACCATTCCATTGAAGTTGTTTCTGTATTCCATTGTGACACCGGGAAGCACATTGATAAATTCTCTGGTATTGCTTATAAGCTGTGGAATTACGAAAATAGTGAGCAAGGTTAAAATACTTCCGAAAATCAGATATATGAGTATTATACCTACAGGTCTCTTTATCTTTTTTTCTTCGAGTTTTAATACAATCGGATGCAATATGTATGAAATCACCATTGCCATAATAAACGGCATGAATACCTTTCCTATCTTCCCGCGGTAAAAGTAGATAAATATTATTACGCCAACCAGAATAATAAAAAGCAGCGAATAGAATATAGTTTTTTTCCCTAGGGCCATTGCGCCACCCCCTTTCAAAGTCTACTGCCATAATTTGCTAAAGACTGGATTTCTCCAGTCTTTATGAGGATTTGAATGTATTTACTTTTCCCTTTCGCGTATCGAAAGAATAAAAGCATTTATCTCAATAAACTTATTACATCACCAATAATAGATCCGGATTTTCTCATGAGATCCATACCTCTGCGTTTCATCCTTTTTCTTGATCTGTTGCTCATTGTATCAGAATTCATCGCCATCCCAACAGAAGCGCCTATCATACTTCCTATTATAATACCTTTTGCAAAACCGTTATTTCTCATTGTCTCACCCCTTTCCAACCCTATAGAGATTTATTTATCTTCAATTAACTTACTGTTTATCTTCAATTAACTTAAGGTTTACCTTCAATAATATTTTTAAGTCCGCCACCTGTTTCCATCATTTCTTCAACTGCTTCATTGTCAACCAGTAAAATATCTTCACCAAACTCAACCTTTCCAAGCAGAGGAAGCACATTTCTTCCCTTTACGATATCCTGTATCAGGCCGTCAGATATCTCCACACCCTCAATCGTTCGGTTTTTGTAGTCAAATATTACATCCTTGACTACTCCCATATCCTCTCCTGCCTTAGAATAGACCCTCAGTCCAATGACTTCTCCCTTGTCCATCAGTTCGTCGGTATTTTTTGCTTGCCTTAGCCCTCTTAATGAGTTCAGGTCTTTTATTATAACCGCATCTTTTCCCAGACTTAGTATATCCTCTGCCAGTACAACCTTCTTTTTCAGCTCATAGCTTTTGCACTCCAGCAAAAATGCCAGCAGCGTTTTCGTTTTGGGACGGAAAATAATATTTTTTACAACTCCGACCCTTTTTCCGTCATTGACACATATAACCGGGAGCCCTAAAACCTCACTGTACCTTTCCACCAGACATCTCTCCGTTTACAATCAATTATATTTATGTCTACAATTATTATTTCTCTATTAATGTAAAAAAATACACAACTTATGGTTTGACTAAATTTTCATATTAATATAAAATTGATTCGTTGCTATGCCATTACATTATTCTTGTTTATTCTGCAAAATCCGAATATTACAGAAAATGTAGGACTGTTATTTAAATCGCATAGTGCAGCATTTATACGAAAAGAAAAATATTATTTATTAATAATAATTTTTAATATTCTATGAAATATTGTGAGGCAGGTGTAATAATGAACAAAGAAAAATCATCTTTTGAAAAACTCGGAGTTAACTTACCAGCCATTTTGCTTCCCCGTAAAGGAACAGACATGCCCAAATGGTCGGTCGTTGCCTGTGACCAGTATACCTCTGAACCGGAGTACTGGAATGAAGTAGAAAGAAATGTGGGAGACAGCCCTTCCACACTAAAGCTTACTTTTCCTGAAGTCTATCTTGAAAACGGAAAAAGTGAAGAAAGAATTGAACAAATAAACAGTTCCATGGAGAAATATCTAAAGGAAAACATCTTGGAAACTCATGGTTCCTGTTTTATTTATGTGGACAGGAAAACTTCCCATACTCCTTCAAGAAAAGGTCTTGTAATGGCCGTAGATCTTGAAAAGTATGATTATGCACCCGGATCCCAGACTTTGATACGTGCTACAGAGGGAACGGTAGTTGAAAGACTTCCTCCCAGAATCAAAATCAGAGAAAATGCGTCCTTGGAGCTTCCCCATGTCATGCTCCTCATTGATGACCCTGAGAAATCAGTAATAGAGCCTTTGGCTGCAAAAACCGATTCACTTGAAAAGGTTTATGATTTTGACCTGATGATGAAAGGCGGACATATCAGAGGTTATAAGGTTGATGATGAAGAAACTGTCGGCAATATATTATCCGCCCTCGAAAAACTTGCCGCTCCCGAACGTTTCAGCAACAAGTATTCCGTAGGTAAGGACAAGGGAGTTCTATTGTTTGCTGTGGGGGACGGGAATCATTCCCTTGCTTCAGCTAAAGGGCATTGGGAAATTATTAAATGTGAACTTAGTGCCGAGGAGCTCGAAAACCATCCTGCAAGATATGCACTTGTGGAGGTTGTTAATGTTCATGATGCCGGGCTTACCTTTGAACCTATTCATAGAGTTGTATTCAATGTCAATGCTGATGATCTCTTAAGCAGCATGGCTGAATTCCTCAAAAATGAAAATTGCTCCTACAGGAAAATAAATTCCATGGAATCGATTGTTTATGAACTTCAGGCTTTAAGAGCCAATAAAGGCACTCATGCAATGGGCTTCTGCACCAAGGAAGGCTTTGGAATAATTGAGATTTTAAATCCTTCCCACAATCTTGAAGTTGGTACACTTCAATGCTTTCTTGACGATTACCTGAAAAACCACCCTGAAGTGAAGGTTGATTACATCCATGGGGAAGACGTTGTATTAAAGCTTGGCACTCAAAAAGACAACATCGGCTTCTTTTTGCCCAAGATGAGTAAGCATGATCTTTTTAAAACAGTTATTCTTGACGGCGTACTTCCGAGAAAAACCTTTTCCATGGGAGAAGCAGACGAGAAAAGATATTACCTGGAGTGCAGAAAAATTGTAAAATAAATCTACAACCATTTTGCTTTCAAAAATAAACGCCTGTTTCTCTATTTTGAGAATGCAGGCGTTTTCATCTAGATAACAACTTCATTTAATATGGTGTTACTCCCCATACCAAAGTATCTGAAATATATGCTGTTATATATTTACTGTCTTGGAATTTATCGCCTATGACTGTATAAGAGTAGTCATTGGTCTCTTCAAATGAACTCCAGTCATCTTTGTTAAACGCACTCATTACATATGCATATTCGCCTTTTTTCAGTATACCGGTTTGGAAACCTATTTCCATGTACATATTAGTGCCGGAAACCTCGTGGAAACTGATTACCACATCCTTTGTGGTTTGTTGCACACAATAGCCCGGGTCATTTACTCTTCCCATACTGTAATTATATACTGATGGTACCAGGTTTACATTCCTACCATCTTTATGTGATTTATTTTCTTTTGTAAAATAGTACCTTACTTTTACTTTTGAAAGATCTATGTCGTTTTTCCCGGTATTGATAACTTTTATTCTTGAGCTTATTATTTTATTTCCGTCATCATTATCTATACTGGATATTTGCAGCTTCAAACCTGAGCTTTCAGTGCTCTGACCACCATTTTCGGTTGTAGTTTTAGGTTTATCCGACTTTGAAGCAGAAGGTGCGGAATTGGCAGTGTCCTGCTTCTTGGCTGTAGCTGTCTGTGTCGCGGGTTTTTCAGTGGGCTTTGCTGTGGGCTTCTCTGTTGCTTTTGCAGTGGGTGTGGCTATCACCTCATTTTCTGTACCCGTTGTAACCTTCGGGGTACTTTCATCTTCGGCTTTCCCCTGTTGACCATCCGGTGATGGTCCATGTGTTGCAATAGTAATGTTATTTGCATAAATAGTTGACAGCAAGTATGCTATCTCTTGGTTTTGCAGCTCTTCGGAAGCTAACACCACTCCGCTTTCTTTTGCTTTTTCCAGTAAATAGTATTCCCCCATGGAAAGATCTTTCTCTTCAGCTGCTTTCCTTTCTTCCGGGGTAACCTTTATAACCCTGCCTTTTATATAGTCACTGTTTTCACTGTTTAGTCTCTTGTCAAGATCCAGCAAAAAGCCTTCAAGTTCTCTCCCCTCAGTAATTCTGTTTCGTGAATACTCTTTGCTTTTATCATTTAAAGAAACCGATACAAGAACAACATTGCTTTTATCCTGTTTGATATACCCATGAGTTTCAGACTCCTCGAGTATATCTTTTATCACATTATAAACATCCTTACCTTCAGCATCAAGCTTGTTGACAATAACCTCTCCATCGGAATTCAAAGCCTTTGTTTCCAATACATCAAAATCCTTGTCAAAGGAAAATTCAATACTTGGATTAATGTCAACACTTACGAAACCGTAAGCCTTATCGTTGAATGCAATCCTGAAAAACATAGATACGAGAATAAAAGCCGCTGCAACACTTGATACAATTGAAGCATATTTATGAACCGGCTTCATGGTTTTGCGTATATCTTGTATATTAAATTTAACCTGCTGCCCGACGTACATATCTCTTGTTCTCTTTATCACTATAAATTCACTATCAGGCGTCATTACTACTGCTTTGTTATTGTGAATCTCGTATACTATTCCTAACCGAACCATGCTACCTACCCCCTTCATCGGTATACTGCAAATATTTCTGTGAAATCTGAAGATCTCCCCTCATAATCAAACATAAAGCAATAATATATTTTCTGTTGTTACCAATTGTCTTGTTATGCACCCCTATCTGCTTTCTGAGCTCATTTCTAGGTATACTCTTATTTTTTCTAAGCTTTTCAAACAGGCGCTCATCCTCTGCCAGAACTCTGGCTATCTTAATGCAAAGCCTCCGCGAATCCTTATGCTTGGGAATATTCTGTGTCAAATCCATCATTGATATATCAAATTCTTTAAGCTTTTTAATGAAGTCTTCTATTGATTCTCTGGCCTCAATATCCTCCATGCTGAAATATGATGAGTTCAAATAAGGTTCTTCATTAAAGTCATAGTTTTCTTCAAAATATGAAAACGGATATTCCCTCTGTCTGCTGTTCTTTCTTGAAAAATCAATTAATCTGCGTTTAATAACCTGCTCAGAAAACAAAAAGAAATTATAGTTTTTACTAAAATCATAGCTGTCAATAGATTCATTAAAAGCTGACATCGCAATACTATATTCATCACTGTTCTGCACATCAATAAATTTCCCCAATGTTTTTGAGGTTACTTTTAATATAAACGGTATATAATTTGAAATAAATTCATTTCTTAATATTCTGTCGCCACCTTTTATATTCTGTAAGGTTATTATAAATGTATTATCAGTCCGATCTTTAGTGTTTTTCTTAGCAGGCATAAATATATTCCGGACATTCAAACAAATCAAGCTCCCTTCGAGGATATTAGTTCGACAACTGCTAACTCTTTTCGTGCACATCTTTTTATATTATAAACTTTAAACTAAAAATATGGAATATAAATCTCAGTACTTTTATTAAAGAACAAATCCCCATAAAAAAGAGGAACTAGTTGAAAATTCAACTTTGTTCCTCTTTGTACTAATCTATGCTTAATACCAACTCCATGGATTTGATCTGTCAACTCTGGAATCTCCTGTCCAGGTCCACTGATCGTCACTTAAGTGTCCGTTCAAGTACCATCCTGCAAGTGCTGCTATCTCATCTGAATACTCCTTGATCCAAGCTTCGCTTGCACCTTCAACCCATCCCGTATTAAAGGCCAGAATACTGCGTCTTAGAGCATCCTTTCCAGTGTATCCCTTTGCCTTTGCATCCTTTGAAAAATGAATCAGTTTTCTGATACCCATATGTATTGATATTCCCACATCGTAGAAGTTACTTTCATTTAGTTCGTAATGGATCATTTCCGGTACATCATCCTCAGGCATGAAATGAGTATAGTTGTTCTTAAAGGCTGTTTCTGCAGTTTGGAACGGTCCATAAGCATGTGCTGAGTTTTCTCCCCAACCTGCTATCGCAGTTTCAAGCTCTGCATGGAACGTGGATTCTCTTGTAGCCCATCCAAAACATAAGGCATAGGCATCTTCCTTCGAAGTTAAGCCAAATTGCTGTGCCAACAGGTCATAGTGTTCGTCAACATGCTGTTTAATTAAAGCTTTTACCTGGCTCACGCTCATTTCGGAAGCCTTTTGTATCATTACCTGCTTTGAAGTTCCTTCCGGGAAGTACCTGTCATTAAACGGTCCATTATTTTGAGTAGGCTGCGGTGTATTGGCAGGTGTTGGTACAGGTGTCCTTGTTGGTGTTTGTATTGGTGTAGGCGTCTGGTTTCCTTCCTTAGGGAAAGAAGTTATTATTCCAAGGAGATGTTGTTTCATATACCCATAATCTATAGAGTTTACACTTCCATCGCCGTTAACATCTGCTGCATTAAAGTCAGACAATGATCCTCCCAGCAGATAAATTCTCATCAGACCAAAGTCTATAGAGTTAAATTTTCCGTCGCCATTAAGGTCACCAATAAGAGCCGCCATACAAGGTGTAACTGAAAGAAGCGAACACAACAGCATTACAATAATAATTGCCAACGATCTTTTTTTTGCCATTTTAATAAACCCCCATCTTATATATTTTAATATTAAAACTCTTCAAAGGAAATTCTTGCATAAGATACAGAAGTGATTTGTACATAGAAAGAGAAAGAAGTTAATAAGTATGTATAATCAAAATATTTCTTCGCCTATCTTTATTATATATACTAATCCGATTTTTTTCCAGTGCTTTTTATCATTACGGCAGCACGAAATTCAAATGTACAACAAAATAACCCCTTTCTTCATGTATTTAAAGAAAGAGGCCTCTATATGAGAAAAAGAAGTATGAGCTAAAAACTTATCTTAAGGGTAGTATAGTTTTATAACTCAAGATTCATTATAGTAAAAGCATATATTTTTTTACATAGACATTATTTTTGATTCGTCACTATTTCTTTTGAAACGGCATAATTTGAGGCTATTTATAATTGGTTCCTACAATAATATTTTTAGTCTTCCCCATGATACCAGTACAGAACTTCTTTTCTTGGCAAACTCACTGCAACTCCACTATTAATGATTTTTGTCAATCAGCTCTAGCATTTTAATCATGCCCGACTAACTCTTCTCAATATATTGCCCGGGAGATATGCCCTCATATTTCTTAAATATCCGTATAAAAGTATTTATACTGTTGCAGCCAACCAGCTTTGCGACAACACCTACCTTTGTTTTGCCGTTTTTTAGATACTCCTTGGCCTTCTTTACCCTGTAAAAATTAAGATAATCCTTAAAATTTTCTCCGGTATAATACTTGAACATTGTGCTCAAATAGCAGGGTGACATATCAAAATACTCAGATATGTCATTAAGAGATATATCATTATTATAATTGCCTTTAATGTAGTTAATCAATTTTTCAGCCATGTCACCATCCATCTTGTTGTCCTTTTCTTCCATGGCATAGTCAATTGCCATCTCATAACTCATGATATTTCCTTCACTCCATGCTGCCTCAAAGGCTTCCTTGTTCATTTTGTCCTGTATCTTCCAATGGCGCGTATGGAACTGTGCAAAATCATTCTTGGAAATAAGTTTTCCTGTAACTTCAAACAATTTGTCAGCAGCCCCTATAAGTCTTGCCGCCCTTGTAAGCTCCTCCTGCGCAAATGCAATCTCTGCAAGCCCTTCAAATACCAATAAAGCATATATAAGAGTAATCTGCCGACTGCCCCGGAATACTCTCAAACCTTTTAAATATAATTCCTTAGCCGATGAATAGCATTGCTTCTGCATCTCAAGTTCTGCCATATTGCGGTATAGCCACATTGTTTCACCATTATCCCTGCATTTTTCCAATACACTCAGACTCTCCCGAAACAACTGGCTTGCCTTGTCAAAATCTCCTTCGTACCGGGCTATCTCTCCAAGATCCTTAAGGGTACGTGCAACCAGTGAATTATATCCCATCTCACGAACCAGTTTAAGGCATCTTTCGTAGTAATCCCTTGCAAAGCTATAGTTCTTCTGTGATCTTGACATCTCTGCAATATTTATCAGAGCATTCGAAATACCCTCCTTATCGCCAAGTTCCTCACATATTTTCAGATATTCATGAAACATCTTCATTGCTTTACCAAAGTTTCCATTACCTCTGGCTACCATTCCCAATCTGATCAGAGATCTTGAAATTCCGCATTTATCCTTTAATTCCCTGCATAACTCAAGACCCTCAACCGCACAAAATTCCGCCATTCCAAATTCGCCCTGATAGTAATACACCAGTGTCAGGTATTGAAGGACACAGGTTATACCTGGTTTGTTTTCAATTACCCTGTAAATCGAAAGACTTTTCTGAAGTAACTCCGACACCTTTGCAAGGTTGCCATGTATGCTTAAGGCTAAAGCCTTCATATAAAGCACCTCAGCTTCCCCTTCCCTGTCTCCCGCTTTTCTGAATAATTCCAATCCATTTCTCAGAATAGCTAGAGCCTGCTCATGGTCACCTTTAAAATTGGTCAATCTCGCAAACCATATGTACAACCTCACATTTTCCAGTTTAGGCTCTGCTTCATGCCTCTTAAGTATTCCTTTCAACCTTGCCAGACCTTCGCTCCAATATTCCCAAGTATCCCAAAAATGTCCCATACCGTTTGTCAGTCTTAGTTCTTTCTCAAAATCTCCCGTTTGCGGAACCGGCAGGTCATAATTTACTTTATCCTTCTTCTCTTCGTTTTTTTCCGTCAGATCTATACTACTGAAATTTCCAATAATCCTCCAGCCACTTGAGGCGTCGTATATCAAAAAACCGTTCTGCAAAAGGCAGCTTATATTTTCCTGTAAAAGCTTCGGTAAACCTATGGTTTCTGCATAGAGCCATTTAAGAAAAGACTTTGGGATGTCTTCCCAGGTCAGTAAACTTTTCATCCATACCCGGACACCTTCAGGAGATAACGGATTTATACAGACAGTATCATACATTTTAATATCAGTATAATCCAGACTGAATACATTCTCAGGTTCAATTGAATACACCACACCAAGGTTAAAAGGTATTTCGCTTTCCAGGACCTTGCTTATGACGCCCAACACTTCATTACTTAAATGGAGTGCATTATCTACTATTATAATTAATCCGATCTTTTTTCTTTTCTCCAGCCTGTCGGCTATTTCTCTCTCAAAATCCAATATATCAAGACTTTCAGTATGTATAAAAAAACACTCTTTATCAATATCCAACTCATTTGACTTTTCTTCAGCATTTACAAAGCCCAGATCAAAACCATATTTAGCAGTCATTTGAGCTATTTCATTCAAAAAACGCGTCCTGCCCGAGCCATGATTACCTACCACCCTAAGTATTCCTCTTTTTTCCCCGGTCAGCATATTCAAAAAGTTCTCTGCCTTTAAAAGAGCTTCTTCCCTCTCAATAAGACAGGAAAAATCACATTCCACAAGTTTATCTAAATTCTGATTCATACAGGAAGTACCCATTAATGAACTTACTCCTTTATTGTCTATATAAATTACTTTAATTTAAAGTGTACCATAAAAAGCACTTATTTTCCATCCACCCCGCATTTCAGGGTAGAAGCGAAAAGCTCAGGCAAACCTCAACTCCGAGGTAATCCCAAGCTTTTTCACAAATGCAAAATCACTGTTTTTTTAACTCATAAAAATGCTAATGCCTTGTGCTATTACTTTTTATTTACCGGAAAGTCCGGTATCAACCCTAACAAATACATTTTGAAATTTCCGAAATCGATAGAGTTAACAAACCCGTCTCCATTTAAATCTGCTGCCTCTTTTGGAACACTAAACTCTTTTATCATCCCTAAGAGGTACTGCTTGAAAACACCAAAGTCTAATGAATTTACTTTTTTATCACCGTTCAAATCACCATACAATACTGACGGCTGAGTTATGGTAAATGGCACCGGTTCAGTTCCAAAAACTTTTACAGACTTATATGTGGCAGTGATCTTTTCATTTTCAGCAAAGTCTTTTAACAGAGGTTGGTAAGAGTAGTCATTTTTCTGGCTGAAAGACCCCACCTCGTCATTTGCGATTCTTACTATAATTTCACCGGTATCCGAACCTGCACCCAAAATACCTGCATCTTCAGTAAATCCTATTTGGAGATATCTGTCTGCATTATCCTTTGTTGTCGAAGGCTTAATAAATTCACCAACTACCTTATCACTTGAGATGTGGGCAAAATCACAGGAAAATGCAGGTGAAGCCACTGAATCGGCTGTAAACCAGTACTGTAACCTGACATCTGCAAGGTTTACCGGAGTTGTTCCATCATTCTTAATCTTTATTACCGCTCTTATATCCGAAGTAGAATCCTCAGGTGTTACACACTTGTAAATGACTTTGAGTGAAGTTTTATCAATTGTAGATGTAGGTGCTGAAGTATTATTCGGATCCTGTGTTGGAGTAGGTGTAGGCGTTGCCTTTTCCGGCTCTTCCCCAAACATTAATTCATCATTTACATATAACGGCACCCTTGTAGTTGTAGTATATTCTTTGCCCAGTCCGTCCCTGCTGTAATCATTTGCCGGATTCCAGTTGCTCTTGAAGTTTTTGTCCTGCGCTGCAACAAGGGCAAACTGCAACTCACGAGCCGCATATATCTGTCGTCCTGCCCAATCGAATTCAACATAGTATGTACCGCAGTCATCATACTTGATAGGACCTGTACATTTTGCATTCCCATCAAAACTCTTTCCGTTTTCATCATAATATATTTCCATCTGAACATCGTTAATGGACTGCCCGGCATTTATCAGCTCATTGACATTAAAGTAATAGCGGGCTTTCATACCCGTCTCATAACGAGGAGGATATGCGGTTTCGTTGTGTATTCTGATAGTAACCTGCGTTCTTTCGGTATTTTCCTGTTCAACCTTGGCTTCCACAAAGAATTCAAGTGGTCTGGTTTCTTTTGGCGGAAAATTCGGTACCGGCATATGACCTTTCCCATAGTAAGTATACAAACCTGCACAAGCACCTACAAAAGCAGCATTGTAATCAACAGCAACTTCATTATAAATATAATCCGATGTTACATCCTTGTGGAAATCCTCCGCATCAGGTCCCCCAACCAGAGCACCCCATAAAGTATGTACCTGATCCACCGGATCATCCATACTGAGCGTTTTTGAGCCGTGAGATGCACGGTGGTGCGGATGCGATGCACCATCAGGCGCATAACCTACTATATATGCTCTGTTCATTGGGTTGTTTCCCATTATATATTCCATTTGTCCCTTTGCCCAATCGGCAAAATCCGTACGTCCCGTTTCCTTTCTGTACACAAGGGCGCAGAGCTGCGCTGAAGCATTGTATCTTGCAGAACCGTAAGAGTTTAACATACTGAAACCTGCCGGAGTTTTTGCAAGGAAGTTTGTATCCTTTCCGTCTTCGTGAGTTATTCCGGACCAATATTCCAGATTCCATCTGAAAATATACCAGTCTCTCTCTGTATTTGTTATCGGCGCAAGTTTTGCAAAAACACCACCCCATACGGTATCCCAGCAATGTGTCCAGATATTCTGCCAGCCATTGCCGGTATCGACAATAATTCTTTGCATATAGCCGATATACTTGCCGCTTGCATCGGTAGCGATGATGTGATCTATGTATTCCTCATTTCCGGTAGCTATGTTGAGCCAAACAGCAGCCCAGGCCAATTCATCATAATCGTAGGATGATTTGTAAAATCCACCCTCGTATCCAAGTCCTCTGTTCTCCTTGGCAAATTCATAAAGCGCAATAGCCGTATCAAGACACTCCCCGGCATATTCCGGATCCTCATCCTTAAAATTCAGATAGTTGATAGCAAGTGAAGCTGCCGCACCGGCACACTGATCACTAGCAGGTGTCTCAACTGTAGCAAAATATGCAGGTCTTTCAAAATCTTTAAGCATAGTTGAGTTCTGAAGCTCCGGTGGATTCCAGTAATCATGGTCTATATCGCCTTCACCCACCTGATAGCAGAAAGCAACTATATTACCGTCCGCATCCCTGAAAGTCGATCGAAGAAAATAATCGTTAAACCATCGAAGGATATCTCTGGTATGTTCCTCTTCACCTACACTCACATATGCATCTTTAAACTCATAAAAGCCCCAGCCCACAGTAGATGCTGCATAGGCCTGCGGAAGTCCAAATTTGACATGGTCTCCGGCATCATGCATACCACCGCTCAGATCCATTGACCCATTTCCGTCGGGATCAAGTATATCCCTGTACTTATCAATAAAGCTTTGTGAAAGGTTCGTCCCTCTATAGCTTTCAGTCATTGGAATCAAAGGTACTTCCTTATCATCCACATGACAGTCACCACGCCATTCAAGACGCCCCCCTGATATACCAGGACCACATTTATTTGCATCATAAAAATAGAGTGAAAGTTGAAGTGCTTTTGCAAAGTTGTACTCCGTTTCGGCACTAACTATACCCGGACTGCATAAAACCGAACTCGCGAGAAAAATGCTGCCGAGAAAAGCACACAGGCTCCTCTTAAAAAATGTTTTGTACGACATAAGATCCGCTCCCCTTGTATTATCTAAAATTTTCTTAACAAACTTTTTTTACATTTCTCCATGGCAAAAACAACTATAGCATAGCAATGTTCATAGTATAATAGTTCGTTGTAAAATTGATTTTTAGTCCTGAAATTATTATATAGAAATTTCGACAGTGTGGTAGGAATATTGCTGGAAATGTATGTGCCATCAGTAAATATTAATTTTTCCGTAATATTATAAGGCATTAATTCTTAAAATTATAATAATACAATATAAGTATAAAACAAATAAATGTAAAGCTCAATAATCATTTTTTTTGAATAAGGCAGGGCTCTAAGCGTAAAATTTGAACAATGCCTAAATGAAATTCACCTGTGTAAAATCCGGGCCTGCGAAGCTGGATATTACAGCTGGCAGGCCATCATATGGGTTATATTAGTAAGTGTGGATTTGGGATTTTGAAGGGAAAATCCACAACTCATCTGCATTGGTTATATTCAGATTTTTATAATAAAGCTGGGTTTTCTTGCTGTCTGTACGCGCAATACACTCGTCGGCGTTACTGAATGTACAATTTTCAAGATATATAGTGCATTTAAAAGACGTGCCGCCATCCTGACGGATAGCCTTGGCAAAAACATCTCCCGTGAAATCACTTACTGTAAATGTACATGGCTGATTCAGCTGAAATATATTGCCATCGGCATTATAAGCTGCTCCACCCTTAACAGTAACACTACCTTCTTTCTTTACGGTCAGGGCATCTTCCCCAACATCTTCCCATACCACATTTTCAACAATATTATCACCATAACAGTGCACCCCATCACAACCTGGAGCTCCTATTCGAACATTTTTCAGGTTTGCACCTTTCTCAAGCTTGAAAACAGGCTTCTGTCCTTCATCCATGTCACCTTTTCCCATACCTTGAGCTACTATTCTTACACCTTTTCCGTCATATGTGGTTCCGGCCTTAACCACTATAGTTTTGGTAATAATTATTGTCTGTGCGCTTTGCTGGGTTGGTCTTAAAGTAGCCGCAGGTGTTTTCTCCGGTATAACCTGAGTTTTTTGTGATGTTGGAGGCTTTGGTGATTTTTCAGGCTTTATTGATTTTTCAGGCTTTGGTGTATTTTCAGTCCTTTGTGGAGTTGAAGCTGTTGGTACAGGTGAAGGTATTTGCGTATTTTTAACTAACGGTTCAGATGAAATTACCGGTGTAACTACACTTGTTGGTATCGACGAAGGTTTCATTGCAGCCTCACTTGTCGGTACGGAAGAAGGTTTGGCAATAGCAGTCTTTGGTGCATTTGTCGTCTTAACAGGTAATTGTCCATCCTGCAACTTTTTCTTGACCGGAAATTTGCTGATAAGTGTAAAAACAAACGCTGCTACAATCATTGCAGTTACAAAAACTCCAATGAATTTCAAAATATTGCTTTTTAACATAAATTCACTTTCTCCACAAAAAAATTTCATATAAATCCCATGCTTATCTTTTACTTTATATCAAAGCTCTTTTTATGTAAATATGCTATTTTATCTTTCAGATTCTCTTTTTTTAATGTGCTGTTAAAACACTCCCAAAACCAGCACATTAAAAATCCGCTTATCCAATCTTTCTCTTAAGCCTGTACTATTCTTACAAAATTTGATATAATATAACCACTATTTGATATTATATCACCACTAATAACCTATTAAATAAACAAGTCTTACTATGATTTTTTGGGGAAGGTAAAGAATGTGAGAAAAAAACAAATCATTGCAATTATTTCTATTGAATTACTTGTGCTTACCATAGTAGCATTATTGGTAATACCAAAAACCTCTTTGAGAACAAAAGTCGATGCTATTAATATGAATCTTACAAACTACAAATATGACTATTATGTAGGTACAAATGTTGTTAAAACCGGAGACATCGGAACGGCAAAGTATACTTTTTCAGGTATACCTGCTTATTACGACCTGATAGTTGGCTACGTTGATGAAGATGACGGTAACTGTACCTATTCTGTCAATATAAACAGCACTGAGGTCGCATTCTGGACAGCAGACAAAAATCCAAAAAAGGACTGTCTTTTTACTAAAACTATTGAAGACGTAAGGCTATCGGATAAAGCCGAAATTACAATTCTCGGAACAAGAAACAAAGGTGAATCGGCAAGGCTTGCATACATAGAAATAGAATATAGTCATGGTATGAACCCGATTTCTCTCGCAAAATTTGGCTTTACAAATTTCGCTCATTTCATTTATACTACAAACTTTTTCATACTCATGGCAACGTTGCTCGTATTTATTGTGCTGAATATTACTGTTCTTACTATATTTAGGCCAAAAAAGAATCGGTTGGTCTCCAAAGAACCGGTTGAATCCAATAAATCGGTTATGCCTGATAATTCCAATACATCCGGTGAGTCGGTTGAATTGTTAGCAGTTCCTGCAATAACTCTGCAAAACGATGCCAATATAGCCTCTATCAGCAATACAGTACAAGAACCTGTACAGAATAATAGCTTAAATATCGCTGAAAGTCAAAATGAGATACCGTTAATTGAACAGATGACAAAATATATTGACAATAATTACACCGACAGTAATTTCTCAGTACAGCAAATGGCAGACCATTTCAATTTGTCTTTAAATTATCTGAGCAGTTTTTTTAAAGAGCAGACCGGTCAAAATATCGTTTACTATCTGACTAATTTAAGGGTTGAGAAAGCTAAATCTCTTCTTAGTTCAAGTGTTCTGCCGGTTAAAGATGTTGCGGAAAGCTCGGGATATTACAATGTCTCCAGTTTCATACGACGTTTTAAACAAATCACCGGATTCACTCCCGGTGAGTACAGACTGAATAATAATTCCGGTCAAAATTAGATGAAAAATATTGAAGTGCTCCTTCTCACTTTTGCGGAGCACTTCATTTTCATTTTAGCGGCATAAAGTATTTCTAAAAACACCAGACATTAATAGCCGTAAAAACCGCCAGAGCCCGGGAAACCGTATCCCGGAAAACCAAAGAAACGTCTTCTTCTAATCAATTCCCTGAGAAGAAGTATACTTACCAAATCCCTTAAAACACGCCTTCCTCCGAAACCCAACTGTCTTTGCCCTTCCTTCATCTCGCCTGCAACTACTTTTTCAACTTCACCTTCAACATTTTTTAATATATCTTCACAAGCCGCATCCAATTGTTCCTTTGTAGGAGTATTCATAACACCACTTTTCATATCCATCATGTCACAGTGATGCTGAACCAGTGGATTTACAATCTGGTATGTTTTTGGATACATGTTTTCAAGTTGATCCTGAGGCATTGCCATCATTGGCATATTCTGCTGTGGTGCTGACATTAACGGGCAGTATAGTTGCGGCATGACTACCATAGGACTTTGCTGCGGCATAACCGGCATCCGCTTCTTCATTGGCATTGGCATAGCCATCACATTCTCATAGGGCATTACATTCCCATAAGGCATTACGTTCTCATAAGGCATTACGTTCTCATAAGGCATTACATTCTCATAAGGCATTACATTCTCATAAGGCATTACGTTCTCATAAGGCATTACATTCTCATAAGGCATTACATTCTCAGCGGGCATTACATTCTCAGTGGGCATTACATTCTCAGCAGGCATTACATTCTCAGCAGGCATTACATTCTCAGCGGGCATTACATTCTCAGCGGGCATTACATTCGTTTTATCTTTTATGTGATTGTTGTTAACTCTCATTGCAGTTCTCCTTGCAAAAATTATTCTATCATATAATATGAATTTTGCACAAATTATGTAACCTTTTAAAATGAAAATCGTGATTTTTTTCATCATTCTGAAACGTACTCCCTATGAATCAGAAAATTACTTCTTATATATTTTTTAAAATTGTTCCAATAATCATAATTCTTTTCTCTCGTATATTATTTTAACTCTTATAAAATGTGTTTTAATGAGAAGAATAATGTTGGAGGTGGTTTAATAATGAATAAAAAATTCTTGCAAACTGCAGCTGTTACCATTGGTTTGGCAATTTTTACACTACCGCTCACAGCGTGTAATACAGGAACAAACAACTATATGAATCCTCAAAGAACCGGCATTGTAGGCAATGGTAACAATACACAAGATGGTTCTCCGGTACGGTTCCCCACAAGAAACAATAGGATAAATGGTAATAACAATCTGCTTGACAACACAGGCAGAACTATCGTTGGTACCCCATTACCTGGTACTGCTTTTGATTATAAGGTAAATAACACAAACAATGCAAACGACATAAACAACATGAGAGAGAAATCTTTAAGTCTCAAGAGTCAGGTAAAAAGTATACCTCAGGTTAAAGATGCAAACGTTGTTGTTCTTGGCAATACTGCACTTGTTGCATGCAATCCAAGCACAGCTGCAGCAGATGCCAATGCACTCAGGGATGCCGTCACAAAAAAGATTAAAAGCTCTGACCCATCCATAAAAAATGTTTTAGTGACAGAATCTCCCGACATGGTGGCAAGTATTAATCAAATGTTCAATAATATGACCAACAGACCTATGAACGAAGTTACACGGGATTTCAACCAATTGGTCAGACAGATTGCACCTGCAACACCAAATGGCAGATAAGCTGCATATCATCAAAACATATAAACATTTGAGCCGGGCCGGTATTTATACCGGCCTGGTGCTTTTTAATATTACTTAGGGATGACGAAAAAATAACATCCTATTCTCATTTTTTGAAAACATTATCAAATTTTGAAACATCTCTGTAAAAGTCAAACAGGCAACCTGCTGTTGTCTTCTGGGCGAGCGGAAGGGTAAATTTAGTTATTGTATAATATCTTTTTGTATGGCTTTCAATATCCCTTAATCTGCTGTATATTTTAATGGCATTTCTGGCATTGCATTTGATAAATTCTTCAATTCCGGACATGTAGTAGCCTCCCCGATCCACTGCAAAAACAGGTGTATTGAGATAAGTACGTTTTATATAGTTTTCATACTGTCTGTGTTTATCCAAAAGCCTTATATTGGCATGATGCGGCACTGTCATATCCTGTACAAGATGCACCGCAGCACCCAAATAAAACATTGATGAATTGATATCATCTCCAAACCAGTATTCTTTCGCCTTACCGTAATATTCAACAGCTAAACTCATTGCGTTGCTGTTTCCAAATAATCCTTTGTTTCTGGTCGGACTATAAAAATGGTTGGCGCTTTTCAGATCCTGATCCGCCCATACAACTCCTTGATTCAAATCAACTATATAATCACAGAATAAACAATGGGCATCAATAAATTTATCGTTTTTCAATATTTCCAAAGCCTGAAAGTTAATAAATTTATGTATTTCACATTCAGTCTTAATCACTTTTTTCTTAAACGGATTTATCATAAACAAAGCATACTTAAATGCTCTTCCATAAGCTTTCTCAATTATCCCGGCCATAGTAACCGCTCCCGAATCAATTATTTTTACATAAATTGTATTTAAGCTTCATATTTATATAGCTATCTTTATATTAAGCAATTTGAGATTTTTTATTTATCCAAAAAAAACAGCTTCATGTCATTTCATGAAACTGGTTTTTTTAAGATTTTAAAAACACTTACATCGGAGTTGGTGTAGCTTGATTGTGAGGATTTGCTATTTCCTCCTTATTAAATATCAACCCAAGCACATACTTGACAAAATCAGTTATGTAATTTCTGAACAATATGGCAATTCCAACAAGAACCGCAATAATTATTACTATCTCTACAGTGCTCATTCCATCTTCCTCTTTAATAAAGCTCTTAATTAATCCCAGCATAACATTCCACCTCCTCTCATCTATATTTATATATATCTCAACCCCTAATTTTTCATTTTTACAACCTGTTGCATTTTGCTAAATCCCCTGCATTGCAAAAATCGCAGGAGCTATAACAATTATTAATATCGCCAGAAACATTATCATCATGGGAAACAACATTTTTGTTGAAGCCTCTTCCCCCAGCCTCATTGCTGTTCGTTTACGCATCTCCCAGCACTCAGCAGCCTGAAGCCTGAGAATAGTAACCATTTCCTTGTTTCCCTTCTTAACATTTTGTAAAACCACCGAGACAAATTTCGTTATTTCCGGAATCCTGCACCTCTTTGCAAAATCCTCATATGCAGCCATCTCCGATTTCCCGGCACGTATGTCGGCAACTGCAATACTCAATTCCTCATACAAAATGCTGTCCTTTTTGTTTCCGGAAACTATCTTTTCCCAAGCTCTTGAGACAGTCATTCCTGCGTTTATCAGAAGTGTAAGTTTATTTAAAAAATCCGGAAAATCAAGTTGTATGGATGTGCGCCGCTTTTTAATTTTTTCATTTAATTCACTGTCAGAAAGAATAGCAACTGCAACCAGCACAACCAGAGAAAAAACACCATATCCGACATCCGGATTACCACCTAATCCGAACAAACTCAGAAAGAATGCTGTAAGCATTACATAGGCAAACTTGTTTGCCCAGTGAATATTAAGATAGTAGTGAGAGTATTTCACTCCATATATTTCAATAATCTTTGCCATTAGTTTCCGATCGTATTTTGTACTGTATCCATATTTAACTGCATCAATAATAAACAAGCCTGCCGGAATCAGCGCCTTTAACTTAAATTCTTCACTGTCAAGGGGTTCAATATATTCCTTATATCTTTTTGATGAAAGCATGAGAAGAATAAGAATAAAGCCGGTCACTCCGAGAAAGACAGCAAGCATAACAGGATTGATCTGCATGTTTTTTGCTCCTTATACTTTGATATTCATTATTTTTTTAGAGAAAAAATATGCAATAATAATTAGTGTCAGTGATACGGTCATTACCAATCTGCCTCTCAGGTCGTGAAAAATCGGATACATATAATCTTCCGTACTTAAAGACAGAAATAAAATAAGCATAACAGGAATACAGGCCAATACTTTCTGCTCGAATTTCCTTGATGCCAGAAGTGTATCTATTTCTTCCTTTACTTCGATTTTATCGCTGATAATATTTGATGAATTTTTAATGATGTCAATAATATTTCCTCCCGACCTCTTGCTTGTCTGAAATACATCAACAAAGTTTTCTATATCCTCAAGATGGGATCTTGCTGCTAAATCTTCCAATGCTGACTCTATCGTTTGGTTCATTTCAACCTTCCTGACAATATATTCGACTTCTTTTATGATAAATGCACTACTATCAGGATAAATTATTGAAAGATCTTTCAAGACTTCTTTAAAAGAAGATTCCACAGATTTGCCGGTTGAAAGGGATGATGACAGGGAATAGAGCATATCTTTAAATTGCAGGTTCAGTTCATTCTTCCTTTTTTCTATTATTTCCTTATTTCTTATCTTCGGATACAGCAAAGCTGCAAAAGATACTACCAGCGAAATAATAGAATTCTGATAAAATATATACGCTACCAGATATATAACACATGCAGCCGCTATCGTATACCCGATGCGCTCTTTAAGACTCATGACGTATTCATTGTAGTCAGGCAGATTGCTTATTTTTTCCTGAGCAGCCTCTAGTGTCTCATGATTATTTATCATCTGACAACTCCTCACTTTACACTTTATCTGGTATTCCCGCCATTTTGAATTTAAGTGTGTTAACCATTTTATTATCGGTTCTTTTTAAGGTGCCTGTTACTCTTCCGTCTCCTGTTTCGCCTTCCTCAACAAATTCATACAAAGTGTTAAGCTGAATATCGCCATCTCTGTACCCTATAACTTCTGATATCTCCAATACTTTTCTTGATTTATCTCTGATTCTTCCTAAATGTATCACTATATCAATTGCCGATGCAATTTGCTGCCTTATGGCTTCAAGTGGCATTAATGCTCCACTTAGCACCATTGTTTCAAGTCTTGAAAACATATCTCTGCTTGAGTTTGCGTGTCCTGTCGAGAGTGAACCGTCATGACCTGTATTCATGGCTTGAAGCATATCAAGAGCTTCAGCGCCTCTTACCTCACCTACAATTATTCTTTCAGGGCGCATTCTCAAAGAAGTCTTGATAAGATCCCTGATTGTAATCTCGCCTTTGCCTTCAGTATTGGCGTTTCGCGTCTCCATCCTGACTATATTTTTAATGCCTGTTATCTGAAGTTCCGCAGAATCTTCTATTGTTATAATTCTTTCATCTTTGGGAATAAAATTGGATAAGGCGTTTAAAAAGGTTGTTTTTCCCGAACCGGTACCACCACAGATAAATATATTATACTTTGCCCGCACCATTCTCTCTAAAACATCTGCCGTTTCATCGGACAACGAACCATAGCTTATAAGTCTTTCAATTGTCATGGGATTATTCGAAAATTTCCTGATTGTCATTATTGGACCATTGAGTGCGATAGGCGAAAGCACTACATTCACACGAGAACCGTTCTTTAGTCTTGCGTCTACTATAGGCGAGGATTCATTTACGCTTCTGTTTACTTTTGAAACTATTGACTGGATAACATCTTCAAGCTTTTCACTACTTTCAAAGCTTATATCGAGCTTTTGTGTCCTTCCGTCCTTTTCAATGAAAATATCCTCCGCCCCGTTGACCATAATTTCCGTTACAGACTCATCATCAATAATAGGTTGGAGAATATCCAAGCGTCTCATTGAGTTAAAAACAGCTTCACTGATTTCCAGCTTTTCAGAAACTGTCAGATAAATTTGTTTGGACTTTTCAAAAACGATAGCAGTGATTAATTCCTTAATTTCCTCATCGGAAATGTCTTTTCCAAGATCCACACTCTCACTGACAGTTTGCTTAACTTCACTGATAAGGCTAGTCTTATCAACTATACCCATTGACATACCTCCCAGTGCTTTTTAAACACATGCCTTTAAGAAGGCATTCTACCTATATCTTTCAATAAGCTCATCTATACTTTCAGTAAAATTCCCCTGCAGATCCATAATCCTGTTGTTGCCTTTTATTGCCATCATCCCCGGAACTGCCGGAATATAGTATTCAATTGAGTTGCCACATACGCATACCGTCTCAACTTCCAATGCCATGTAACTGTTATATTTGTTTAAAACCAGATTAATCTTGTCAGAAAAATCAATGCCTTTCCTATTCTTTAATATATCCATCTCATTTGAAAACAAATCAATCTTTATATCCGACACTGCATCTTGAGGAAGCACCAACAATATCTCGTCACTCGAATCTAAAACAGCAATATTTTTATCATCAAAACTGCTTGACATGTCAACAAACACAATATCATACTGGCTCATGCTTTTAAATTCGCCAAGCAGAGTTTTCAATTCTTCAGGTTTGGCCTCCTGTAAGTCAAGCAAACTCTCCGGAGGGCATAAATAATGTAACTTGTATTCGGAATCTATACATTTTGCAGCCTCAATCCTTAACTGCAGGTTTTTACTATTTTCTCTTATGTAGTACAAAACATTTGAAAGATTCTGCCCTCTTCTGCAGTCACAGAACAATGCAGTAGACTGGAAATCTTCAAGGTTCAGATAAAAAATATCAAGTCCGTTCTGAGCACACTGAATTGCGCAGCTTGTAGCAATGGTTGTCTTTCCCGATCCACCTATAGGTGAATATACCGCAACTATTTTTGTGCTCTTCTCTCCTTTTACATTTATAGCCTCAGCATCATCCCTTTGGGCATATATATTGAATATTTCACCGGCAATTTTATCTCCCTGCTGATATTTATCAATAAAATAATGATTACTGCTTTCATCGTTTGTTCTCTCTGATGTAAGCAAAATAACCGTTGCGACATTCCCCTGAGGTATTACGTCAGAGTACAATTCAGAGCTTATTAACAAAACATCGGTTTTGTTACCCTCATCAGAAAGATAATCAATAAGACAAGCTTTGTCTGTAAATGAACCTACCTGAAACCTCTGTGAGTAATTGAGCATTAAATATCCTGTTATGTTTTCAACATAAGCTTCATCGGTGTCTGCAATAACCAGCTTCAATCTTGTCATAATAATATGTCCCCCGTAAACATAAAAATATTAAACATCATATATTTACTATATAACAATTTTGCTATAGAAAACAATATAATTATTGGTGTATCCATAAATATTTAACCCGAATAGTGAATATTTTTAGATAATAAAACAAAAATAACGAAGTTTTAAGTGTTTATATATTATATTATACTTTTCATATCAAATTTTGTCAAATTCTATTAAGCATTTGTACCTATTCACTTAAAAACAAATTTATGATTATCCGAAGCAGTAACTTGGTTTTTAATCACATTTTAGTACATGTGAAAGATTTAATATAATATTAAAGCATTCTGATGTGTCACCTATAATCTCATCTCCGGCTTTACGGATCGAGTAGTACTTTCTTGTATCACCAAACATAATATAGTTTTTTGACTCGTGTAATGGGTCTTTGTGCTCAAAGTATTTTATCTGAAAATCGGTAAAATCCGCATAGGGATACCTTATGGAGTAGGTTCTTACCCACTGCATTTCATCACACTTCTGATTCTTCAAAAAGTTGACGACCTTATTGTACAGAAGCACCGGACCATCATCTTTTTTCGATGGTTCATCACCTTCAGTGGAAACCGGCTCTGCTTTTTCGGTAATATTTTCTTTTTCAGGAAATGTTTCTTTCTCAAAAATCGGTTTAATATCAATAACTTGTTTTTCATTAATAATTGCCTTTTTTTCAACAACTTCTAATTTATCAACGACTTCTATTCTTTCAACGGCTTCTTTTTTTTCAACAGCTACTGCTCTTTCAACAGTTTCTGCTCTTTCAACGGCTTCCTTTCTTTCTTCAGAAACCACCTCTTCTACTGCATTAGCCTTTGTCAATTCCTCCAAAACATCGCTTTGGTCACTTATTTCACTCCACAAAAGTCCGTTATGCTTGGACAGAAGATCAAAAGCCTCCTGTGAAATCAAACTTGCCGCCTTCAAATATCTTTTTAGAGACTCATTCATGACCTTGAATAATTCCCTGTCCTTATTACTTATCACATTCCCACATCCTTCAAATAATATCTATCAAATAATATACCAAATTTTTTTAATAAATACAATTTCCAGAATAGGGTGGTATCAAAAAATAACAAGGAATTTTGTGCAAAAATGCCTTGCTCAAATTATTTTCTCACTTTTATTTGTATATGCATTTGTGATATAATCTTAATGTTAATACAAGTTTATTATGCTTTCGGAGGATCAGTTCATGCAAATATTAAGTTATAAACTTGATGCATTCATAACCTTTGACAAAGATAGTATTGAAAATTTTTTAGTTCTATGCGAAGATGTAATATGCAAAATGACTTCCGATCAAAAAGCCATTTTCAAGTTAAAGAGCGCCACCCATGAACTGCTGGTCAATTCTCTTGAACATGGTTATAGAAAAGAAGCGGGAAATGTCTCGTTTCAAATTAAAAAACACCCTGATAAAATAACTTTGGAAATGTCCGATGAAGGTTCAGGCTTTGACACCTCCCGACTGAACTCAGAAAACCATGACACTGACCTGAATTCCATTAACGGCAGAGGCTGGGGACTTATGATAATCAAAAGGCTTTCCGACAGTATGGAAATTACTCCAAACACCCCTAAAGGCACTAAAATTTCAATTTCAGTATCTGTCTAGTGGTTTTGCACTAAAACAGGTACTTTTGAAAAGCAAAAATGTCCTGAAACAGGATTATCGGTGGTATAGTCAAATAATACTACTGTGCTTTCATCTCCCCCGATATTGTCCTTTGTCACATCAAAAGAAAATATTTCGAAATGAACCCTACCGTAAATCTGTTTTGCAGGCAGTCCTTCAAAGCCCGGAATATATTTTGGGATATTCTCCCCACATTTTAGAAACTCAAAGCACTTTTCCTTAAAGCTGACATCCATATTTCTGTTTATTCCTTCCGGAAGGTTGTTTGTATTATTAGAAATCAAAAAGTCAAATTTGAGAAGCTCGTTAACTACTTTCAAATCTATCTCCAACTCACTTTTTTTCACGAATTCCAGAATAATGGTATACAACTCCCGGCTAGACAATGAGCGGTCAAAGTATCCTGACTTCTTGAAATATACCGATAATTTTTCATAGAAATCAAAAGGAGAATAGAAAAAGTTTTTAATCAGGTAATTAATAGTTTTGTTAAATCTGCCTGAATTCATAAACCGCTCTACCATATCCTCAATATTTTTAAGTCTGGTTATTTCTCCAAAACTCAAGTAATCGCTGCTTAAAATTTCATAAGGCGGATAATTTCTGGATTTGTAACCATGTTTATCTGTCTCCGTTCTGATACGCGAGCCCTTCAAGAGCTTGAGAAACCCCACCTGAAGCTGCTGTGGCTCTAATTCGCATACAGCATTGAAAGATTTTCTGAAGGATTCATAATCTTCATAGGGCAATCCCACTATCAAATCAAGGTGTAAATGCACATTGCCAAGGCTGTTTAGTTTTCGGATATTGGAAAACACCTCATTTAATCTTGTTTTTCTGTTAACAGCATCCAGCGTTCTGCTATTTGTAGACTGAATTCCTATTTCAAACTGAATCAGCCCTGCCGGCGCCTTTGCAAGAATGTCAAGCATTTCTTCATCAAAGAGATCCGCGGCAGCTTCAAAGTGAAAATGTGTTTTTGAGGCATTTTCAATAATAAACGATAATATCTGCTTTGCCCTGCTCAAATTACAGTTGAAAGTCCTGTCAACAAATTTAACCATCTTTACACCTGCCCGGATGAATGACAGAAGCTCGGACTTTACCCGATCCATTGGCAAATATCTTACGCCCTTGAAGGTTGATGACAAGCAATAGGAACAGTCAAAGGGGCAGCCTCTCGAAGACTCATAATATAACATCTTATTACCTGTTGCAGCCAGCATTTTATCGTTATAGGGAGAATTGACCAGATTGAGGTCTTCAATAACCCCATACATCCCACCCTGGATTATGCGCTCGCCATCCCTGTATGTAAGGCTCTTAATACTTCCAATATCTACTGATTCACTTGCAAATGAATATAGGAGTTGTCCAAATGCAAATTCACCCTCACCCGACAGTATATAGTCAATGAAATTGTTTTTTTCCATTATTTCATGAGCATTAAATGAAACTTCAGGCCCTCCAAGGATAATCTTTACCTGAGGATTAATTTTTTTCAGGTTGTCAGCCAATTTCATTACTTCACCAATATTCCAGATATAACACGAGAATGCCGCAACATCACACTTCTCTTCATATATACGGGCGAGCATGGTGTCGATCATCTCATTTATCGAAAATTCCATCACCTTAACTTCCCCACAGTCAGGGGGACAGTTTGCCTTCAGATACCAGGGCGCCAATGCTGAGTGAATATATTTTGAATTCAACGCAATTATAACTGTTTTCATTGTAGTTCTCCTAAAATTCATTAAATATCGGATTATTATATCAGAAATTCAAAGTCTTTTTCAAGGACACAATTCGTTTAAGCAGTGTATAGTTAAGAAAAGCATGCACCCATCATTAAATTGCAAAAAATTGTCTAGAAAAAAGGTTTTTTTCAATAAACATCGAATTTTATTATATACACATTACTCGTGAGGTGAAAAAATGGTAAATACTAGTACATCCAATACACCCAATGAGTTGACAACTGATGAAAAGAAAGCTTATTTTACCAAAGGCACTCTTATGAATATAAAACACCCCAGAGTCTTTGAAGGAATGCTAAACATTATTCAGAAGTACGAAAATGATCATATACTTGTCAAACTCACGGAACCTTTTCTAAAGGGAAGTGTCTTAGTTGGCGATAAAGTAAAATGTCAGATAATGGCATGTCACCATGAGTACACTATATATGGTAAAATATCAAATATTGACATCTCGCCATCGGGCTTTGTTAGAATTGATATCATCAGGGCTTATAGGTATGAAAATTTCCGCAGGGATAAAAGATATCTGGTCAATTTCCGTACCAATATGTTTTTAGATGCCGACAGCAAACCGATTTATGGTATTATTAAAAACATAAGTCTAAGCGGAATGGCTGTTGTCAGTAATTTTCACTTTGAAACTTTTACTGATATAAATATGAAATTTTCAACCAGTCTCCACAAAGACGACTTTATTGAACTTAACGCCAGAATTATAAGAGAGTCAACTTCTGAAGGTTACTATGAATATGGTTTACTGATACTTCGCATGGATAATAAAAACAGCGAAAAGATTTCAACCCTGATTGACCAGCTTGATAAACATCAAATCAGTCTTATTGAATTGTAAGACCATATTACCATTTTCATATATGTCCAAACAATGGTATAATTATTATATGAAAGGTGGAATCCTAATGAATATGAGCAGTATCCCTCTCGAATCTCTGAACAGCATAAAACAAGCACTTAATATAGAAGCACTTAGAAAGTCTATGAATCATGATGCACAAACTGTCGACGCACTGATTAGTGATATGCAGGATGTAAATTCAAAAATTCTCGAACATTCAGTTGCGCCCCATTTAGGCAGTTCTATAGATGTAAGCGTTTAGGAGTAAAAGTTATTTTATTAATTTGTACCATATCCCAACAACATCCCTGTAGTAGTCCCAAAAATGTTTTTTCACAACTTCGGACTTTGTTTTTAGTGCTACCTGTGCAATCGTCTTTCCGTTTATCGAAAACCTAATATACCCCACTTCAACATTAGGGTGTACAGGTGCCATCAATTGATGGTTATATAATTCAATATCAACCTGCATATTGTTTTTCTCCTCCTCTGTAAGTGGCATTTCCACACCTTCAACAGGTATTACGGGCACTTTGTCGCATTTACCTTTTATGACAGGAAGTGTACCCATGTCTTCATCCCGTTCTAAAAGACTGCACAATTTATAGTTATTAAAGGCATAATCCAGAATGGCTTTACTGCTCTGTGCCCTCACAGATCTGCTCGAACAGTTTAAAACTACTGATATAAATCTCATATTATTCCTCGAAGCCGATGTGACAAGGCATCTCCCGGCTTGGCCGGTATAGCCGGTTTTAACCCCATCTGCGCCGGGATACGTCCCCAGCATTTCATTTGTTGTATATAAACTTCTGCCTGTTATAGTCGTAGTTTGAGTACCTACTATTTGGGAAAACGTAGGATTATTTAAAGCGTAACTTGCTATTTGCGCCAGTTCATATGCTGTTGAGTAGTGTCCCTGAGTATCAAGACCGTGCGGAGTTTTAAACTGGGTATTCTTAAGTCCCAATTCCTTAGCCTTCTCATTCATCATCAATGCGAAATCCTCCACACTGCCGCCTATATGTTCTGCTATTGCTATAGCTGCATCATTTCCCGACCTTAACATCAATCCATACAAAAGCTCCTTGAGTGTCAACTCCTCTCCTGCCACAAGCTTAATTGTGGATCCTCTTATACTTGCAGCTCTTTTACTAACCTTGACTTTGTCACTTAATACACCGTTTTCTATCGCCACTATAGCTGTCATTATTTTGGTTGTGCTTGCAATTGCTCTTCTTGAATATGCATTCTTTTCATATAACACCCTTCCGCTCTTCATATCTATCACTATAGCGGCACCTGCTTCAATTTTTGGGGGTTTTGAAGCTACGGTGTCACTTACTTCCGTTGAAAAAATCTCTTTATAAGGTTCATCCTCATTAAAATCATCTGCAAAGACAACAAGATTCAATGACATAATAAAAAACACGCATACAATTACAGCAGTAATTTTACTGCTCAGTACATTTCTCACCGATATCACACCCATAAATTATTTTCACTATAAATCTATATGTTACATAGAAAGAGTTTATATCCAACTTTTAATTACAGGTGTAATTTTTTCTAATACCCTACTTAATGATGTGGAAACTTAATAGAAATGCCGATAATTATTATATAGGAGGTGAATCAATTATGAAGGACGAAATAGTATATTCAGACGAGTTTATAAAAATATACCTGCTGGCAGATGGCCTTTACATAGAGTACTTTAAAAGCGGAATGACCTTTAATCAGTTGAACGGCATAATCACTTCCTATCCTCAGTTTCAAATTATTGATTTCAATGTTATAAAAGATGCAATCGGCAGTGCGCCACGCCCTCCCAAAAAGTTCGGAATAATGAAGGAGAGAATGCTGATAAAGGTATCCGATGATGGCCTTAAAGCGACAATAATATATAATCTGCCAAAGAAAGAGCTTGATATAAAAAATCGTGATTCTCTTGTCAAGGAAACTTATGAGAATCTTTCAAAAAACAATATCATTTTCGGAATAAAACGAGAATTATTTTTTGGAGACTTAGAAGCAGGAAAACCTTATGTTATTGCCGAAGGCGAAGCTAGTGTTGACGGTAAGGACAGCGTAATCAAAATGTATGAACTAAGCGAGCGAAAACCTGAAATAAAAGAGGATGGAAAGACTGACTACTATGAATTGAAGCTGATAAACAAAGTTAAAGCGGGAGACTGGCTTGGGGAACGTATTGAAGCTACGGATGGATTTCCGGGAAGAACCGTAACAGGAGTTACTCTTAAGACCAACAAAGGAAAGAACGCTCCACTCCTATATGACAAAAACTCAGTCTATGAAATACTTGTAAATAATAAAACAACCTTATATTCTAAAATAAATGGAGCTGCAAACTATGTAGATGGTAAAATATCTGTATCCAACCATCTCGAAATAGATGGAGATGTTGATTTCAATACCAGAAATATAGAATTTGACGGCTACGTAACTGTAAAAGGTACTGTCCTGGATGGTTTTTCAGTAATAGCAACTAAAGATATTGAAATTAACAGTCCTTTAGGTCTGGGAAACGTTAAAGAAATAAAAAGCCTGGAAGGCAGCATTTTTATAAAGGGTGGAATAGTAGCAAAGGATCCTATCCAAATATCAGCTAAAAACGACATATTTACCAAATTTGTAAATAATGTAATTCTTAGATGCGGTGGCATTGCTCACATGGGATTTTACTGTATAAACAGCAATGTTTACGCTAAAGAGGTATTCATTGAATCTACAAAAGGCAATATTATCGGCGGGAATATCAAAGCGGAATTGAAAGTAACCGCACCTGTAATCGGTTCGGCATTGGAGGTAAAAACCGTAGTTGAGGTAACCGGCTTTAACAGGAATGCCCTGACAGAAAAACTTGAAAGTGTTGTCAGGAAAATCGAGAGTTTAAGAAACGAACAAGTATCGCTAAAACAAGAGCTCTCGACTGCTTCACAAAATGAAATGACTTCTGTTGAGGCTAGAATCTACAACAAAAATCTCCTCAGACTTAATGAAATCAGAGAAGAATTGAAGGCTCTCGAGTACGAAAGAAAAAGCCTGACCAGAAATTTACGGACTAAGGGTGATGGTGAAATTACCATTACTAAAAAAGTTTTTCCAAATTGCACTCTTATTATAAAATCCTTAAGAACAGAAATAAGATCCCCATCCATTGCTACATCTCTTTATTATTCAGATGGTGAGTTAAAATATACCTGACTAGTACTTTTTACATTATATAGAAATTAAACTAACGGTAGTATAAAAGGTTTAATATGAGTCTGTAAAAATTATTTTGATAAACTCATATTAAACCTTTTACATGCAAAAAATTAAGTAATATAATATAAATGTTGAAAGTTTCAAAACTTATGCTTAATTATTTAGGAGGATTTATGGCAAAAAAAATATTAATAATTTCATCGAACCATACTGGCCATGGACACAAAAGCATAACAGAATCTTTATTGGAAAATTTCTCACTTTATCCCGATGTAAATGTTCATGTTATAGACGGTTTTTCACTTATAGGCAATATGGGGCTTAGAGTTAGTAAGCTGTACGGCTCTATTACAAGAAATGCAAAAGAAATATGGAAAATGATATGGGAAATATCATTAAAAAGGCCTTCAATTATTAACGATTTTACTGAAGTATCCATACGTGATAACTTTTTAAGTCTGTTAAGAAGCGTAAAACCGGATTTGATTCTTTCGGTACATCCTAATTTCAACGGCTCAGTGTTAAATATCCTGGAAGAGTATGAAATTAAAATTCCTTTTGTTACTCTGATAGCCGATCTGGTATCCATCACCCCACTTTGGGCAGATCCAAGAGTTGACTATATTGTCTGTCCTACAAAGGAATCAAAATATAAATGTCTAGAGTTTGGGGTTCCTGAATCAAAGCTTAAATTAATAGGTTTTCCGGTAAGGCAAAGATTCCTTCAGCATTTGAGCAAGAATACCACAAAGGATGAATATAACAGGAATAGGCCTTTAGAATGCCTTATTATGAGTGGTGGAGAAGGTTCTGGAAATATGAGCACCATTGCCAGGATACTCCTTAAAAACTTCAATTGTCGTGTTAAGATTGTAACCGGAAGAAACAAGGTACTTAAAAGAAGGCTTGAAAGAACTCTGTACGAAAGGTTCGGTACTGAGAGAGTCGAAGTATTTGGCTTTACCGACAATATTCAGGAACTTATGCTTTCATCCGACTTAGCTATAACTCGTGGAAGCCCAAATGTAATGATGGAAGTAGTAGCCTGTAACATTCCCCTTATCGTAACAGGAAACCTGCCCGGGCAAGAGGAAGGAAATCCGGGGTACCTTTTAAAGCACAACCTCGGAGTAGTATGCAAAGACACTCGCAGGCTTAAGGCCATTGTAAGAGAATTGCTTATTAACAATGCAAGCAAATTAAAACAGATCAAAAAATCTCAGAAGAAATTTTTAAATCCTAATGTTTCCAGAGAGATTGTTGACTTTATTGTTAGTATTGATGGGGCAAAAGACCTTAATATACCGGAGAATATATCAAAATTCTGGGATATTGGTAAAAAAATCAGTTTACCTGAAAGGATGAACATAAAGAAGCGGATTTCTGTCCGGAAACATAGAAGAGTCTAGACAACTTAATATCCCTCCTAATCTCACGGATTGTTAACATAAAAAATAGCAAAACTTACTATTCATAATCCGTTTGATTTAAGAAACAATAAGACTAAGGAGGTGATAATAATGGCAAACAATAATAGCAGCAAGACTTCATTTGATAACATGAAGTACGAAATAGCAAAAGAAGTTGGAGTTAATTTAAAACAGGGTTACAACGGTGACTTGAGTGCAAAGGATGCTGGTAAAATAGGTGGTAACATCGTTAAGAAAGTATTCCAATCCTATACTGGAAACAGCTATCCTACAGAACGTTTAGGTGATACTTCAAGATAATGATAAGTAATAAAAAATAGCAGGAGTTAAACTCCTGCTATTTTTTTAATTACAAATTTTTATGCTCTATGAATTGGTTATATGCACCCTAAAAGTCACTAACCTATAGAAAAATAAAAATAATATGATATAATTCTAATGTCATAGAATTATATCAATCATTATTTTTAGGGAACGGTGGTAAGTATGATTAAATTCCAGTACAAATTTAAAAACAACAAAATTATTTCACTTGAACCAACAAAGATAATCGTATTTAGTTTTGCTGCTGTCATATTCTGGGGTGCAATGTTATTAACCCTTCCGATATCATCCAACCCAGGTCAGCCACCTGTAAATTTTCTTACAGCACTTTTCACAGCTACATCTGCAACATGTGTTACCGGGCTTATTGTTGTAGATACCGCTACGCAGTGGAGTACCTTCGGGCGGACGGTTATCATACTCCTGATACAAATCGGAGGCCTTGGCTTTATTACTTTTGCAACATTTTTCTCCGTTCTGCTAGGGAGGAAAGTTGGAATCAAGGGAATGGTACTTGCCCAAGAGTCTTTGAACCATTTTAGTTTTGAAGGTGTGCTCAGACTTATAAAGAAGGTAGTTTCAATAACGTTTTTAGTAGAATTGGTGGGAGCAATTATTTTTTCTACAAGGTTTATACCCTACACAGGCTCTGTACCCAAAGGCATTTATATGGCAGTTTTTCAGTCTATCTCATCATTCTGCAATGCTGGTTTTGATCTGGTTGGAGGATATCGAAGTCTGACAGTATTTAATAATGACCCTATTGTTCTGCTTACTACCGCTACATTAATAATATTCGGGGGTTTGGGCTTTATTGTTTGGAAAGACCTGTATGAATACAGAAAAACCAAGAAACTTCTTGTACACACAAAAGTTGTGCTTGTATTTACAACCATTCTACTGTTGTCAGGGACGTTATTATTCTTTGTATTTGAGTATAATAATCCGGCAACCCTCGGTGGATTAAATACTCAGAATAAATTGCTTAATGCTTATTTCCAATCAGTAACACTGCGAACAGCCGGTTTTAATTCAATTCCAGTATTACCATTGAATGAGATAACTAAAGTCGGAAATATTATACTCATGTTTATTGGCGCTGCTCCAGGTTCAACAGGAGGCGGTGTCAAGGTAACCACCTTTGGGATTATTATTGCTGCAATCCTTTCACAGATAAAAGGATCCGATGAAACAATATTATTTAAACATAAAGTTCCCCATAATACTGTAAACAAATCACTTTCTATAATCGGTTTAAGCCTGACGCTCGTGGTTACAGTTACAACCTTATTGCTTGCAGTTGAAGCCAATAAATTTTCATTTATTGACACTTTATATGAAGTTACCTCAGCATTCGGTACTGTCGGTATTTCGTCTTTTGGAACCCCTGCCTTACATACAGTGAGCAGGATAGCTGTCATTATCACCATGTTTTTAGGTAGGGTCGGTCCTCTTTCGTTTGCATTGGCACTAACGTTAAGAAACTCCAAGAAGAATGAAGATCAGATTTATCCTGAAAGCAAAATAGTCGTTGGATAAGAAAAGAGTGGCTGACAAAGCCACTCTTTTTTAACGAGGAATTTGCAAAGCAAAGATCCCGAAACGAATTGAGGTCAAAAACTAATCCTTTTTCTTTCCAAGAAAGTATTCCCTTAATTCCTGCTGATCCTGTTTTGATGATACGGCAATTATATAGTCCTTATCCTTTAAAATGGTAAAACCATTTGGAATAATGACTTCCTCATCCCTTATAACAGTGACAAGTATGCAATCCTTTGGAATATTTATATCTTTCAAACTCTTATTAATTACAGGAGACTTATCTGTAATTAATATCTCATTTAATACCAATTTTCCGCTTTTGAGCTTCATAAGGGTTTTCATACCTGTATAATCAACTTCCTGCTCTATTAAGTCAGCAATTACAGATGTACTACTGACAGCAAAATCAACTCCAAGCTTCTGAAACACCTCAATATTTTTAGGGTTATTAACTCTGGCTACCGTCCGCTTAACACCATAATTCCGCTTAACTAACTGGCACGCAATCAGGTTATCTTCATCCCTGCCTGTAACCGCAATAAAGGTATCAGCTTTATCAACCTCTACCTGCGCCAGTATATCCAGATCTGTTGCGTCTCCATTAAATACTGATATATGAAGTTCATTTGCAAGCTTTTCACACAAATCAACCTGTGGCTCAATAACTGCCAACTTATGCTTGTAAGGTAAGAGCGTTTTTACCAGATAATATCCTATCTTTCCGCCCCCGGCAACAACTATATACATTTTATATCCTCCAGGAATTTAATTTAATATATTTTCTGACCTGCTATAATACACAAACACTATCTGCCTTTTTGAGCTATAACCAGAGTATCTCCCTGACTAATAGTAATATCTTCATTTGCAAAATAAAAAGAACCATTTTGTATTATTCCGAAAACAAATGAATTTTCGGTGAACTTAACAGTACTCAACTTCTTTCCCAATTGCCCATTCTGTGCTTTAATATAGTTATAAGTCAATACGGTATTGCCTATTGTGTGCAGTGAGGTTTTTGATTCTCCAACCACCATGGATTTAATAACCTCAACTGTTATTTTAGTCGGACATATTGTTTGGAGTCCGAATTGGTGAAATACATGCTCACGGGCAGGGTCATATATTCTCGCTATTACCTTTTGAACCTTGAAAATTTCCTTTGCGACCTGACAAATCATTATATTTACATTATCATCAGGTGTTACGGCAGCTACTGCATCAGCTGTTTCAATACCAGCCCTCTTAAGCACATCCTGATCAATTGGCACACCGGTTAAAGTTATACCGTTAAACTCCGGATCAAGTACCTTAAAAGCATTGCTGTCATTATCCACAATAACTATATCATGACCGTCATCAGCCAAAACCTGAGCAAATCTTGCCCCTACTTTTCCACACCCGATTACAATTATTTGCATAACCTTCCTCCTATATTATAACTGTTAGGAATGATATAAATATAACTTCCACTGATATTTCGAATGGAAGTCATGTTACACTCATTCCTTAAAGGTATATTTTATAACAATCGGCTGATATTTGTATAGCAGTGAATTTCCCCACTAAAATTGTATAATTCAAGTATTTGATTCTTATAGTTGTTTACTTTCAAATTCCTTAGCTAATCTAGGTTCTGCACAAGTTTCCGCATCGAAACCTGATGTATAATAAAAACTCAATATGAAAAAATAATACTGTTCAAACTGTCAGATGCTGCAATAAAAGCAGAAAACACCACTGTAAACTGCAGAACCAATAATACATCTTGGAAAGGATGATTCTGTGCTTGTTGTTTTTACTCGAACCTTAATTTTATTTGCTATTGTGGTAGTTACCATGAGGATTATGGGAAAGAGACAAATCGGGGAGCTTCAACCTTTTGAACTTGCAGTCGCTATCCTGATATCTGAGCTTGCAGCTGTACCTATGCAAAATACAGGCATACCTCTGGTAAATGGAATAATTCCTATCCTCACCCTGTTAATTGCACAAATGGCTTTGTCATTTATTGCACTTAAAAGTACAAAAGCAAGGGGCATTATATGCGGCAGGCCAAGCATACTTATAGAAAACGGCAAAATAAAGGAAAAAGAGCTCAGAAGAGAAATGTTTACCTTAAACGATTTGTTGGAGCAATTGAGAATTAATAATACACCCAATATTGCAGATGTAGAATTTGCAATACTTGAAACAAACGGGCAGCTCAGCGTAATTCCAAAATCACAAAAAAGGGCTTTAAATGCTGAAGACCTCAATATACCGACAAGCTACGAAGGACTGCCTGTGGATCTCATTGTAGATGGGGCTGTAAGCTATGAGAATCTGAAAACAGCAGGTTTAAGTCCAATATGGCTTAGGCAGGAGTTTAATAAGCTTGGTGTTGAAAATGTGAAGGATGTTCTTTTTGCCTCCCTTGATTCTCAGGGGAAAATTTACTGGCAGCTAAAGTCACCGGAAAGGAGAAAAAAATAGAATGCACACTGTAAAAATAATGACAATAATTGCAGTTATACTTGTTTCGATTTTTTGTGCATCCTACTTTACGAACACCACACTTTCAAGTCATGCACAAAGTCTTGAAGAAAAAATAAGTGTTATTGATACCAATACAAGAAAAGGCAACTGGGATGCAGCTGAGGCCGAATTATCAGCTATTGAAGAGGAATGGCCAAAGGTAGAAAACATATGGACAGTACTGCTTGATCACATAGAAATTGACAATATAGATGAGGCACTAAAAAAAGTATCCGAGTATGTAAAAGCAAGGAATGCTCCTCTTGCGCTTGCCGAACTGGCAACCCTGAAGCAATATATTAAGCATATACCGGAAAAGGAATCCCTTAATCTTAAAAATATATTTTAAAACCCTTCAGTCTAGGGGTCGAGCAAAACTCGCTTCGCTCAAACAGTGCTTTTTAACGTTACTGATTTTTTGAATTCATAATGTTAAAAAGCACTGTTAAAAAGCATTCCTATGAAAAAAGCATAGAAAACTCCACCCATAATCAGAGGTAGGGGGTTCAATTTCTTCCTGCTTTCTGTCCAGAAATATACAATTGATGCCGACATAACTGCTATGAGAGCGCTTATGACTGCATTTTGGTTCAATCTCCAATCTGTTGCAAGTATTCCAATTGAAACAGGTATACAACTCTGAAATACCATAGCACCTGTAATATTGCCCAAAGCCAATGCATCCTTACTCTTGCTTATCCATATTATACTGTTGAATTTTTCAGGAAGTTCGGTTGCAACAGGTGTAATTATCAGAGACAAAATAATTGCAGGTATACCAAACAGCACTGAAATGTCCTCTATCTTAACTACGAATATATGAGCTCCCATAATTATTCCAATCAGTGCTATGCACACCTGAAGCACAACAACATAAAACCTTGGTTTGATATGAAATACTACAGAAAGGTAAAGTTCATCTATAGAGCCTTGCTTGCTCTTATCCCTCTTGACTGTAAGAAAAATGTAGAAAATATATGTAAGGATCAAAAACAAGGCAATTATGTTTTTACAAATTCTTATATTGATAAATGCCGAAGATATTCCAATACTGTAGGAGGCCGTAAAGAAGCTGATATCACGGCATATTGCCTCACTGTTTATGTTCATATCCATACCGGATTTTCTCTTTGGCCAAAACAATACAACACTTATTCCTGTAACAAAAAAAGCCAGAGTACTAAGCATAAATGGTGCTCCAACTATAGCCCCGATTCCGATATCAATAGAGTTGCTTTGGCCTAAGTAGAGTATGGCAATAATGGGAACCATAGTTTCAGGAAGACAAGTACCTACGGCTGAAAACAAGCTTCCCACTACCCCATCTCCCACCTTTAGCTTTTTCCCAAGCCACTCAATGCTGTTTGTGAAAAACTCACAGCTTATAAGTATTATAAACAAACTCATCAGCATTAGAAAAATGTCAAACCACATGTAAATCTTCACATCCTGTATTAAAAGTCATGTATACCTTAAGTATATTAAGGCTTATTCTCTAATATTAATAAATCTGTTTTTAGTTTTTGGCACCGGTAAAAAGGATGTATCTATTGGATAACAGCTTAATTAGGGGTTTGACACTGATTTTATCATGATTTTCTTAAGAAAGAAAAAACAAGAGCTACAAAAATATATACCTCTTGTTTTGGTGGGCGATGAGGGACTCGAACCCGCGACTTTCACCACGTCAAGATGACACTCTACCAGCTGAGTTAATCGCCCTTATATTTTATACAGCATTTGTAATCTAGATTATAATAATTTATTCTCTAGTTGTCAATAGAATATATTACAAAAGTGTATATTTCCCTTCACTATCATTACATGCAGCCATAAAGCCCACGGCTAACGCATGTATGTAATTATATGGAATGCAAGTTCGTAAAACAGTTAAAAAGCTTAAAATAAAAGCGTTTTAACTGTTTTTTTATTTTTAAATATATGTTATAATTTATATAAATAATATA
>Ga0208826_1000470_pt1 | contig 41965 bp, 27 predicted proteins | sample AD_UKC115_MetaG_FD_184451 | JGI IMG/M metagenome (GOLD analysis project Ga0208826, IMG submission 184451) | Active sludge microbial communities of municipal wastewater-treating anaerobic digesters from Hong Kong - AD_UKC115_MetaG (SPAdes)... | ecosystem: Engineered > Bioreactor > Anaerobic >... | reverse complement strand
ACTGTGAATAGGAAGAATAAATGGTAGAGAATGGACTAAATGAGGAGCAATTTGAGACCAAATTCTTCGCTCTTTTAAGGATTCACGAACCATACCAATCTCTAAATTTATCAGATAGCGAAGTCCACCGTGGATAAGTTTTGATGACGCACCACTTGTAGCACTAGCAAAATCTTTCCGTTCCAATAAAGCAACTTTTAGCCCCCGCAGAGTAGCATCTCGAGCAACACAAGCACCAACAATACCTCCACCAATTACAATTAAATCAAATTCTTCTGGCACCAACCGCTCCCACATCTTTTCACGCAAGAGAGCCATATTAATATCTCCATAACAAGTTATGGTAAAGGCAAATTATAAATTCCCAACAATTTCTTGCATAAATTTACTATATTCTCCCCATAGAATTATTATCAAATCAAATATGCTTTACTAAAATAATATAAGAAAAATTAGAACATGTCAAAATTTATGTTTTCGAGGGCATTTGTAACTGTTGCAACACCACCGTTCGTTGGAGCAGGACCCTTTTCTTGATACCGTAAGAACTCTACATGTCCATCAAAGAAGAGAACATTTGCCCCTCCCGGAATGTGGTTAAATAAAGATGGTTCAGTAGTAAGTTTATCCATCATCACCCAGAGGGCACTCTGTCCTTTTGCAGAAGCACCGGGATTATTTATATCTGTGATAAGAAATCGTTCAATCCCTTCTCTTAACCTATATACGGTGTCTCCACCTGCATTACCAACAGGAGGGTGTCCTGTAAGAGCAGCGGTTCCGTCTGAGATAACAATGTCCTTATCAGACCTGCCATTCTCGTGAAATAGGAAGAATGGTGCTACGGCTTCTAATAAACCTTGAATAAGTTGAGTAGGTCCCGTTCCACCACCAGTGCCTAAAAACGGCACTAGAGACAGGTCCGTTTGCGGGTCGGTTGTATCCCCACGGTCAAAAACCCAGCCTAAATAATAATAACTCGCCTGCATGTTCCAGACGCCTCTGCCTTTTTTGGCACAGGGCATAGTTATATCCGTTTGTTCTGTGATTGGGTTAATCAATGAATCAGTTGTGTATTTTGAGTCTGATGGACAAATAAGAATATTGACATCTGTCATATATTCAGGATATATCATTTCTGGATTTGGACCTGCCACAACAATAGACTTCATACCCACAGATGGAAAATTGGATTGTTCACAGTCAACTGCCTCTATATACTCCATAGGCACAGGAGGATATTTTTCTCCTTTCGATTCGCCAGAATACATTTTGAAAATAAGTCCCCACTGTTTCAGATTATTCTGACAGGAAGAACGACGAGCCGCTTCCCTTGCACGGGCTAAAGCAGGCAATAAAATCGCTGCTAATATCCCTATAATGGCAATTGCCACCAATAATTCAATAAGTGTAAAACCCGATTTCTTTTTCATAATTTATTCCTTTATCAAAAACATGTTCATCACATTTTATTAAAGATTAATGGCATGATAAAAATTATTGAATCTCTATCATACGCTGGATAGGTATTTTTGCTTTCTCAATAATTTCCGGAGAAACCTCAACTTTGTATTGTATTTTTTGCAATGCTTCCAGTGTTTGCTCAAGTGTAATCAGGTTCATGTGTTTGCAACGCAAAGGACATGCTTTAATCAGTTCTAATTCAGGGAATTCTGCTTGTATATTATCTCCCATCGCACATTCAGTAAATAAGGCTACCTTTTCTCTGGGATGTTTTTTTACATATTCAATCATCCCTTGTGTGCTACCTGTATAATCCACTTTACGAATCACCTCAGGTGGACATTCTGGGTGTGCTAAAATCTTTATGCCGGGATATTGCTGATGGACACGGTCTACATCCTCAGGCTTAAACAATTCATGAACTTCACATCTTGCTTTCCAACCAATCACAACAGGATTAGAACTTTTTTCTATCTTGTCCATCGTAATTTCATCGGGAAAATAGAAATCCGCACCTAAATCAGTAGCGGTATTTTTTGCTAAATATTCATCAGGCACGAAGATAACAGCCTTGTTTCCTTGTTTGAAAATGTGAGTTAAAACTTTTACTGCATTTCCAGAAGTGCAGCAATAATCGGATTCTGCCTTTGTATCTGCATAAGTATTTACATAAGATACAACTGGAACATCTGGAAACTTTTGTTTTAATTCAATCAGGTCATTCCGCTTTATCCCTTCTGCCAGTGAACAGCCAGCCTCTTTTGAGGGCACAAGAACTATTCTGGTCTGGTTCAATATTTTTGCTGTTTCACCCATGAACCATACCCCACAAAACACAATTATATCTGCCTCTGTCTTACTCGCTATCGTAGATAGGTAAAGAGAATCCCCTACATGGTCAGGAATAGAATGATACAGGGCAGGTTCCATATAGTTATGACCTAAAATTATAGCATTCTTTTCTGCTTTTAATTTCAATATTTCAGAAGCATACTTTGCCTTTAATTCAATCTCAAAATCAGGCAAAATGCCCTTTAAACGATTCTTCATCTGTTCAATAAGAACTGTAGTATCTTTTACCAAAAGAATATTTATATCTCTATTCATAAATAAAAACCTTAAAAAATATTACAGGAATAATAAACTTTAATTATATCAAAAAATGATAAATCTTTTCCTCTTTAATAAAAAGTATCCATCTGCTATATAGATAAAATGTTTGTAATATAACTATGCAAATTTATTTGATAAAAGCCACTCTTGCCTGCTAAAAATAATTAAAATTATTTGAGTCTATTTAAAATTGTAATATTATAATTATCGTATCAGGGGAATAATAGTTTATGGTTGAAATATGTCATTTCTTATTGTTGCGTTTTCTTTGAACAGCCACCATTAAGCCCATGGTATTGATTTCTAAATTATCGCCGAGCCAATTCATAGCAGAATCAACATCTTTCACGCCACACCATTGAACTTGTTCTCGCACTGATTCAATTAAACGGGGAAATAACCAATTCATTAACTCCTCGTCCGGAATATTTTTGTCCAGAGCCGTTTGTATAAGAATGTCCATAGCGGACAGGGAACGCAAGAGGTAAGAAGCAGCCTGTTGTGTGTTTTTGTGAATCCCATAATGAGGTAAAAAAACATAGTCTGGATTAAGTGATAATAAAATCCGCCGCACAGTCTTTTCAGATTCCGCAGCGTCAAAATCGGGAGGTGCTGTACTGGAAACTATAAATTTTGTTTCATAAGTCTCCGGGTCAGATAAACCAACCCCAAACGAATCGCCTGTGAATACACCCTTTGTCTTACTATCATATATACAAATATGATGAGTAGAATGCCCTAAAGTATACAAAAATTGTAATGTCCGCTCACCCCAGGTAATAGTCTCATTGTCAGCAATAGTTTGAATTCTATCTTCTGGTGTTGGTTCTACATTGCCGAAGAGTCCTGTGAACTGTGATTCTCCATATACAGAGCGGGCAGACTCTATAAGCCGCTCCGGATTTGCCAGATTCCGTGCTGCCTTCGGATGTGCAATAACCTTCGCATTTGGACAGTGCTTCAACAACGCCGATGTTCCGCCAGCATGGTCAAGGTGTGCATGGGTCACAATAAGATAATCAACATTTTCAGTCGGTATATTCTGTTCATTCAAGGCTTGTAATAAATAGGGCACAGCAAACACTGTATTATTATCCACGAAACTGGCTCGACCTGATTCTATCATCATAAAAGAGCATGCCCGACGGGAACCTCTATAATGACAATCTACTGGAATTAATTTATTATTGAGAAAATTTACCATCATTTACTTCCTTATATATATAACTCATTAATATTATTTCTGTTTACCTGTTTGTTTACCCAATCTATAAACACTTGTAATCTATAATTTACAAAATAGCACAGATGAACCTTCTATCTCAAAAATATTAATAAATTTGTAGGGATATGGAGCACTACTGCACTAAATTTTTTTGACTCGTTTCTATAAAAATAGTTAATAATGATAGGTTTTATGGAACAAAAGATAGAAACACTATTGTGAAAATCGCAATCTAAGAAAATGCTACTTTATTAGTTTTTTAACTATTGAAAGACTTTTATCCAGAGAAAGTAAAAAAGCAACTTATGCAATATATGGTTCCTTTATTTCTTTGCATAAACTGAATTTTAAAATTTTCTTATATGTTAAAATAAGCATATATAAGGAGTATTATTCTGGTTTTTTTATAATGCTTTGTTTATGCTGATAGGTTTATCCAAATATATTACTAAGCAAACGGTTTGTGTCAGTAGAGATACAATGCCTTCTGTCCTTGAAAGAATATTTGATTTGGTTTCGTCCGCAAATAAAAGATTAAATCAGTTAAAATCCAAGATATATAATGCTTTAAGTGCAAGGGAAATGCTAGAAAGCACGGCTATCACTCATGGACTTGATTTATCACATTGTAGGATACCATATATTTCTGATTTTATACTAGGAATAATTGCAGTGCCTAATGGAATTGCTTGTAATGCCTCGGATAGGAAAGCGAACCGTGTTTTTGTGTTTACTATAGCACCGCAAAACAGTGGCAATGATTACCTTAAAATTATGGCAGAACTTGCTTCTTTTTTAGACAGTGATGAAAAGATTAATAAACTTGCTAAGGCAAAAGATGAGTAGAGTTATACAATACTTTCTTAAAATTGTGGGAGGAATATTTTTATCTGGACATGCAAAATCTATGAGTCAGGGTTTTGACTTTAATTCTAATAGTCCAGTATTAAATAAAGAAAAGGTAAGAGTATGGTCAAAACTTAAAATGGTAATTTCTAATCTTCATTTTTCATCTTTTGCATGGAATATATTACTTGTAGCCCTAATTATTATTGTGTTTGGGCAGGCAATAAATTTTGATTTTATTTATTATGATGATGTTACCTATACTCTGGGAAAGGTCAACCGTGGAAATGTATGGTCTTTCCAATTTTTATCCTGGGCAATAAAATCCACAGATGACGGTTTCTGGGCTCCTATTACAAAAATTTCACATAGAATAGATACGCACCTTTTTGGAAACAATGCGACGGGACATCATGTCATAAATTTATTATTGCATATTATTAATTCTTTACTTCTATGGCGACTTCTTTGCAGGCTTACAGGAGAAGGGTTCATACAATTTTTAGCAATGTGTATCTTTGCTATTCACCCGTTGCGAGTAGAACCTGTTGCCTGGATTGCAAGCAGAAAAGACCTGTTATCCACACTTTTCCTATTTCTCATGCTATTAAAATATATAGATTGGGCAAAAACACATAAAAAATGGGATTATATTTTATCACTTCTTTTTTTTGTTTTTGCTGCAATGTCGAAGCCTGTAAGCATTGTGTTTCCTTTATGCTTACCTGTGCTTGATATTTTCTTTTTAAGTAATGATAAAAGTGAATGGAAAAGGATAAATTTAATCCAGAAAACTTCCCTTTATATCCCCTATTTTGTAATATCCATTTTACTTGCATTGATTACACTACAAGCAGAGCAGGAGGCTATAATCCCTGTTTCCTTGCCAGTTATTGAAAAGATATCAAGAATTATTGTGGCAACTGCTTTGTATTTTTTGTTGAGTTTTATCCCTATAAATTTACATGTTCCTTATGGAATTGAGTATTTCCCTTTCTTCGGATGGACACAAGGTATCCCTGTATATAGGAAAATGGATATCCTTATATCTTCATTATTTATTCTAATAATTGTATCTGCATTCTGGCTTTTGTCAACAAGGGATAGGAAAAGAAGTATTGGTTCTCTTCTTATATTTCTAATTCCACTTTTACCTGTTATTGGTTTTATACCATTTGGACATCATCTTATCGCGGACCGTTTTACCTATCCAGCACATATAGGGTTAAGCCTTTTTATATGTTTTCTGTTATTAAAGCCGCGCGTGAATATAACTAAATTCCTTAACTTATTTATAATCTGCGTTATTGTGGTATATAGTTTTCTATCTTTTAGTTATGCTCGATTATGGGGAAGTGGTGAGAGACTTTTTAGAAACACCCTTAAATATGAACCCAACAACTATGTGGCTCTATGTAATCTTGGCTATTCTCTTATACTACAAAATCGTTTTGCTGAATCTATCTCATGCTTGCAAAAAGCAATTGAGGTTTATCCACTACGGGCAGGTCCGTATAATGACCTGGCTTTTGCATATCAGTCTTTAGGTAGATATCAAGAGGCTATTTCTTACTATAACAAGTCTCTTGAATTAGAAAAAAATGACCCAGAAATATTGACAAATATTGCAGTCCTATACCTTGAATTGAGTGACTATAAAACGGCAGAAGAATATGCTTTAAAAGCATATAGAATAGACCCTAATACAGTAAATGCTAGAAAGGTTCTGGATATTATAAAAAATAAAGAAAATGCAAATTCAGAAAATTAGAAATATAGTCTGTGCTTAATAATTTTCTGTTATGAAGGAAGTTAGACTAAAATCCTCAAATAAAATGGAAGTCATGAAAAGAGAAACGATTTACATTTAATAATACATAAACAATAATATTTGCCACAATTTTTATTTAATTTTTGTATTGCAATAAGTGGTATCTACTTTTATGACTTTACTATTTTTCAAAGTATGCTATACTTGCAAAAGAAACAATACCACCAATTGGGTCAGGAGCCTGCCCATAATGAAGAAGTTCTGCCCGTTGTGTCTTACCTTCAATGATTTTCAAGGTTGAATAAATAGAATATAGTCCACAAACCCTCCGTTGATTGTTGTCCTTCATCACTGAATTGTAAAATTGGTCTGCGTTTATCGCCAATGCCTTCTCCATATCTTCATCATCTCTATCCTTTACCTGAGCACAAATTGCCGGATTAATATCAAATATATCGCCAAACCGTTTCCCCACATGTGCCCAATCCGCAGCAGAAAGAACCAATATCTGTTCTTTACTTTCCTTAATATACTTAATACAAGTTTCCAAAAACTGTTGAATCTCTGGTATTTTCTCAATGGATACCCTCTCATATTGAGGCAAATCCGCACATAATATAGGGACAATCTGTATGTCTGTTCCAAATAAATAGTTCAACATCAAAACTTGAAACTCAATAGAATGTTCTGTGCGGTGCATAATCTCAGATTGAAATAAGTCCATATCGGAATTTTGTGCTAAATAGTCTACACATTCCTGATGAGTCCTGATAGTTCCTAAAGGTGTACTGTAATGTTTTTTTGTTAGAATATATGGTGTGTTTCCCCCTTGATGGCTTACACCAAAAATAAATATAGTGTCAGGTTTTTTGCACTGATAAAGACGATAATAACCGTGCGCATAGCCCAAGGCACCTCGTTGAAAATCTATATGAGGAACAACCAGTCCAACCAAAGATTCATCTGAAATTTTTTGTTCATCAGGAAGTGGACCCGGTCCTCCTGCTTTTGTGAATATAGAAGAAAAGAAGGCACCTAACTCATGTTTCGCAGATGAATAAGATTGTCCTGCGTGATAAGGTAAACGAACCACTTGTTGCAAAAATTCTTGTTCTGTCCGGTTTCTGATTTCTTCAAATCGTTCATTTAATAGAAATCCATGTTCATCAAGGAATTCTACTATCTTCTCAATCTGTTCATGTGGAATTAGAGCACCTTGAAATTCACGAGCAAACTCTAATTGAATATCACGCAATGTATGATTTCCATCAAGACAGGTAGCAATAAAGAAAGCAGCAGGGGAGAGTGTAATTTCTGTATTAACATAGCCAAGTGGGTCGCACAGGCAAATCAGAGTTTGCCCTTGATGGTGAATAGGAAATGCTTCAATATTCCTCAAAGGTGGGTAGGGCTGATGCTCTTGTATATCCATAAATTAACAAGTGCTACTTTTAATTGTTAAATTTTCTCTCATCAATTATACCAAAACAATTATATCAAAGACTTGTTTATGTATCTGTTCAATAAATAAAGAAATAGAATAAACAGATAATGTATATTTAATCAGTCCTTATATAAAATGTATTTAAGTTGAATATATATACATGATAAAATGTATTGTCCCTTTATTAAAAAATAATAGTTGAATGGTAACTGAAAATTTTAAATTACTTTATTATATTTGATAAAGTATTTACAATAAAGAAAAACTGAATATAATCGAATATAAAGGACTTACTTATGGCTTTGAGTAAGAAACAACAAAAAATTGTGGATGTTCTTAATAAAAGGGTTGAACTTTGTAGAGAATTTTTGAATGATTGGCTTCTATTTAATCAGATAATTAATGCCTATCCCAGTCCGGGAGCAAATAAAGCACAATTAGAAAACCAATTTTTGAAGATAAAGAGTAAAATTGCCCGGACTCATAAAGTTTTAAAAGAGATGTTAATGGAAGATTATCAGATAGACTCCAATCTAATGAATATTGTCTCTGCGGCAACGAGTCTAGAAGCCATTTATAGCCAGTCAGAAGTTTCTGTAAAGAAAATGCAACAGGAATGGCACCGTGCTTTTATTAGTATAAATGAGACATTGGGCTTGCTTGAAGATAAAAAGGCACGTGCAGAAGCGGGAGAGAAGGTGAATCTTATGATGGTTGGTGAAAGTGGATTAATGACTGCTGGCAAAGGCTTATCTGATAATCAAAAAACTTTACTGATAATTGCTGCGGTTATTGCTGGACTCGTAATAATTTATTTTGTAGACCCATTTGGAATTGCTACTCTCTGGGTGAACTCGCTTAAAAGTCTTGCAGGTGTTCCTCCACAGTAAGCCTCCTTTAAATATTATGTTTTTCTTATACCCTTCTATAGTCAAACAATTTTTTTTATTAAGTAAAATGTTAAGGTGGTTTCCATTTTGGTAAAATAGTATTGATAATTTTATTTTCTGTCATCTTTGTATAATCACAAAACATTAATAATAAAACAAAAATCACTTCACATTTTTACAATTTTTAAACAAGAAAGGATGATTGCCCGTGTGGGAAGACGATAAACGAATGACCTTTACAGAGCACCTTGCAGAATTGAGAATTCGGATTATTCGTGCTGGGGCAGCCGTTCTTGTTGCAATGGTTATCTGTTATATTTTTTCCAATCAAATCTTGTTGGGTTTACAGAAACCCCTTACACTTTTGCAAGATTTGGGTATTGTTGTTTTTTCAAGTAATGAGTCAACGGACAATACTTCTGACAACCCTGCAACACCTGGGGCAGACCCAAAAGAAAAGCCAACCCCCAAAAAGACCTCTATTCCCTGGGTTGTGTTAAATCCATTTGAAATAGTTATACTCAAATTCAAGGTGGCTGGCTACGGAGGATTGATATTAGCGTTACCTTATGTAATATGGCAGGCATGTGCATTTATCTTTCCGGGGCTAAAACCCAATGAAAGGAAATTAATAAAGATAATTTTATTTGGCTGTAGTGCTTTAGGGATTGTGGGTATAATTGTAGCCTATTTTGGTGTAATTCCTCTTGTAATTCCCTATCTGCTTCAATGGATACCCACAGGCTGGGAAATACAATTGCGTGCAAACGAAACGATTTCTATTATTGTGTTGTTACTGTTCGGATTCGCACTGGCGTTTCAGTTCCCAATGGTAATATTAGCATTGGTATACCTTGATTTATTGAGTCCTGAAACTTTGAGGCGATTTCGGAAGTATGTAATTGTAATTTTAAGTATTATATCAGCAGTCCTGACGCCACCTGACCCTATATCTATGATAATAATGTTAGTGCCTCTGGTTATTTTGTATGAAGTTAGTATTTGGGCTTCGTATCTTGTCCGACGGAAAAAACAAACGGCTCAATAAAAAGGAGTAGTTCCAATGGTAGGTATTGGCTTTACCGAGATGATAATAATTGCGGGGATTGCTCTTGTCGTATTAGGACCGGAAAAATTTCCAGAATTTGCTAAAATAGCCATTCGAGCCGTTCGTGATATACGCGGGTATTTTGACGAGGTTAAGACAGAAATTTCTAAAGAAATAAAACCAATAGAAAAAGAAATTAATGAAATAACCCGGAAAGGGAATGAGGCATACCAAGAAATATTGAAGGAAACAGAGCCATCATATACTTCCAAAGGTTATATACCCCCAACAAATTATGAAGAAAACTCCTTCCAGACTGACTATGATAAATATGAAGCGGAACAGGGGCAGGATACTTCCTCATTGGAAGAAGAAACATCAAGCACCGAACCAACCAAGACGAATGAAGGTGGTTTAGTAGAACCTTACGACCCGGATGTTCCACATGCTGATTTGCAAAAAATGTCAACTACAACACCTAATAATGTTGAAGAGATTCATGAAAATAATGAAGAGATAGAACTGAATAACGATAACGAACTACACACTCCTGAGCGATTAGATGGTTAATACCATTTATTTGCTGTTCAAAAAAAATTAATTAATTACGAGTCCTTGTTTTTCCTTTTACTTCTACTCTGACGGATAGCATTTGCTTTGTAAAACATAGCAGGCTCAATAATCGGCTCGTGAAGTCCCTCAGTTTCAATTCCCCCGAAACAGACCCGACCCCTATAAGTGCGATTGGAGAGGATAATAGATATTGCCTGACGAGACCATTTTTTACCTTGTCGAGTAAATATACTTTTGGAATGAAGGTAGTCAACAACTCTACCTGTGCTGCGTAAACGAATATATTCACGGAATATCATTCGAACAATTTCCGATTCATAATCATCAATCATTAGAGGTTTCTCGCCTGCATCTCCACGACGGTAGCCGTATGGTGCCGGACCTGTTCCATATCTACCCTGTTGAACAGAAGCAATTTGACCACGCCGCACTCGTTCACCATGAGTGAGCAAATCTTTATTATTTAATTCCTCTTTTTCCTTAGGACGGAAGATTTCTTTCGCTCCCTCTTTCTGTTTAACTTCCTCTTTGCGCAATTTACTCATATAGATACCCTATTCTATCTTATTTAATATTTATGACAACTATTTATTTCTTTTATGCCAAAGACTTTTTCCTCAAATTTGTAATATCACTCATATAGTTTATAACATTTTAACATAAATGTCAAGAAAATTATATCGAAATTTTAACTTTAACATTTAATTAGAATTCAATTTCAATATTTTGGTTTCTAAAATGCGTTCAAATTTTATGTGCATACTAATTCAAATAATACATTTTGCTATTGTATTACTTGCCTCTTATATCTTCGCTGCATATATTGAGCCTATTATTTATATCCTTGGCTTTCTACCTATTGAAACGGGGAAAACATTCTGGGCAAGTTTAACAATTATGTCTGTTTTCTGTTTTGCTCAATTACTATTTCGTGCGCTAATTCAATTATTTTTTGCTGCACCTTTGATTTTGACTTCTCTTGTGGATTTATTGTCTTTTCTACCGTGTTTAATGCTTATAGGAGATATTTCAGGATATTTTCCACAACTACCTCATATTCCGCCACGACTCGCTCCTTTTGTTTTTTTATGTTTATTTTTCGCAACCCATTTATTTTTTAAATTAGTAACGTTTTTTACTGCAACTTACGGGAAACAGGGTCCACGATTTTCTTTTTTATATTGGGTTCTACCTATTCTGATTTTTGCTTGCACATCCATAGTGGGTTCAATAGAATGGAAAGATGAACTCATGAAACATCGTTTTTTTCAGGTAAAAACACCTGTGCCTATTCTTGATAAAGAAAATCGGACCTTCGCAACAGAAATCCCTGAGGCAAGTTTTTTGATACAACCAGTTCATATTTCTAATGAAGATAACTGCTATTGGTTTATTCATGGAGGAAATAAAATATCGTCAACTTCTCATATATATTTATATTTTATATCCTCAGATAAAGATATTTTACCTATTTGTATTCCAGTCGAAATCTATCCAGATACATGGACAGAAGTATGTTTTCAAAATTACCTACCCGATTACCCTTCTAATTTTATAATTACCTGGTCAAGTTATAAACTGCCTACTTTTTTAATTCGTGAAGGTTTAATTCCTCAATTTTCTTTAAAATCTTTAGAAGAGTTCCACAAATTCTTTTTTACAGAAGACATAGAATTTATAAATATGTTTAAGTCTATTTATATAGATGGTCCATATTGTGAAAAGCAAGCAACCGGTGAAGTAATAGTTCAACAAGAAAATTTGATAGATAGTCTAAATAGTCAGTCTGTCCAATAAATTTATTTAAAACATTTGGAAATTTACTTGCAATATTTAGTTATAATTATTCCTATATTTACAAATTAATTAGGTTAAAATTTGAGCAATGAATTTAGTCTCATTATATCAGCAACAAAAACCTGTGATTTCTTTTGAGTTATTTCCACCAAAAACATGGCAGGGTCTGGCAGATTTATATGAACATTTTCGTGAATTGATAAAGTGTAAGCCGGGTTATGTTACATGTACTTATGGTGCTGGAGGAAATACACCTCTGGAAGAGGCTCAAAAGAGAACTTTAGATGTGCTCCGCTGGATTCATAAAGATTATCCCAATATTCCCATCGTTTCACATCTAACCTGTGTAAACGCTACTAAAACAGACCTGCTAACCTATCTCTATAAATCAAAAGAATTGCCCGTATCCGGTATAGTAGCACTTCGTGGAGATGCACCAGGAAATGTTCGCCCTTTTGTTCCTACTCCAGGTGGTTTCAGATATGCTGTGGAATTAGTCCACTTGATTAAATCTGAGTTCCCTGAATTCAATATCCTTGTCGGTGGCTATCCAGAGAAACATCCTGAAGCACCCAGTTTAGAAGAGGATATACAACACTTGAAAGAAAAGGTAGATTCCGGTGGTGAAGTTGTGCTTACACAACTTTTTTATGATAATAAGGCTTTCTATCGGTTCCGAGACCTTTGTGAAAAGGCAAAAATTAATGTGCCTATTGTCCCCGGTATCCTGCCTGTTACTAACTTAGCACAGGTCCGAAAAATTACTTCCCTTTGTGGAGCACAATTAACTACAACCCTATTAGAACGATTGGAAAAACATGAGAAAGATGATGAGGGTCAATTTGCAGTAGGGGTTTACTATGTAACCCAACAGGTTGAAGAATTATTACAACAAGGAGTGCCCGGCGTGCATTTTTATGTTCTAAACAAATCCCGTGCTGCACTTCATATATGTCGTGCCCTCACCCTATAATTTCTTAATCTTAAAATAGTATCTAAAATGTCAAAACACTCAAAAAATCAATTTACTCGTCGTGAATTTATAACATCTGCATTATTTTTTTCCATTGCGACAAAGTCTTTTTCTCAAAGGCAGGAAATGAAAAATTCCTGGGACAAATTTGAGATGTATGAAGATAAAAAGACAGGGGCAAAAATATATAGAATTGTCCCAGGACCTTCAAAGAATACTACAATATATCAAACACACCCTATGTGGGGAGAAGCAGGCAAACATTTTTATTTTATGTCTGACTGTTCCGATGGCAATATGCGATTACATTGTTTAGACATAATGACAAAAAAAATTCACCCAATCCTTGAAAAGGATACAGGAAACTTTACATTATCCTGGAATACGGAACATCTATATTTCTTTGATGGAGATAGTGTGTTTAAGCAGGAACATTTAGAAAACAGACTAAAGATTGGTTCACTTCCTGAAGAGTTTGGCAGTGTAATTGGTGGAATAGGAATTGATTCAGATGAAAAGTGGTTATACTGTGGAACTCATAGAGACAATGAAGAACAGTATGTTTTGAGAAGACTAAAAATATCTGACGGTACCTGGGAAGAATGTGCCTGCGTCACTTTCAGGATAGGACATGTCCAACCTAACCCGTGGAATCCGGACCTGGTTATGTTTAGTTGGGAGACTGGTGGAGACAGTCCTCAACGAACCTGGTGTTGGTCAGAAAAGACACGAATAGCAGAACCTTTCTTTGCTGAACAAGATGAACTCTGGGTAACACATGAAGTTTGGTGGGATAAACAGCATGCCCTGTTTACCATCTGGCCTTATGATGAACAGCACAAAAAACTACCTCATGGTGTTGCTGAAACAGGTAAGAAACACGGACAAAAAGGGATTATTAATTTGCTGGCTCAGTATCCTGCATGGCATACACACGGAAGCCATAACCACAAGTGGGTGTTAGGTGACGATTTTAATAGAAATATCTGGTTAATCTCTCCTAAGACAAAAGAGCGTAGATTACTTGTTTCAGGGAATAAAGGTAAAAATATAAAAGTTCATCCACACGCATCTTTTACACCCGATAGTTCAGGGATTGTATTCAATTGCTCTCGTTTCGGCTATGAAGAGATTCATCTAGTTCTTCTACCAAAACAATTTGAGGCTCTCCCTTTACCTTAAAAAGTTATTAAAGACTTACTCAAACACTAAAAATATCCTTTTTGTTTAAACAAATGATAAACAGAACTTCTGATTATGATATGATTTTAATTCCAGGTTTTTTCTCCTAATTTTTTTCGGAATATTCTTATGCAATTATTAGACTATATAAAACAACAAATTCTCATCATAGACGGTGCTACTGGCACGATGGTGCAGGACTTGAACCTTGGTGTTGAGTATTATGGTGGTGAACCGTATCGTATGCTTACTGACTTAATCAACTTTTCTGCACCTGAAGAATTAAAGTCCATTCATAAAGCCTATTTTGAAATTGGTAGTAGTGCTGTGGAGACAAATACCTTTGGGGCTTCACAGTTACGATTGACAGAATATGATTTTTCTGAACTGGATACGCATGTATTTCCGCCTAATCCTTACGGCTTTGCCTTGCAAAAAATATCTCACAAAGATTGGAGTTATTCTTTAAGCCGTCGTGGTGCTGAAATTGCAAACGAAGCCCGCAAGGAATATATGTGCTCTCAGAAATACGATGGCAGACCACTTTTTATTTTAGGTTCTGTCGGTCCTTCCAATCGTGTTCTTACCTTTTCACGAGCAGGACTTGCCTCATCCACATTTGAAGAGATTCGCGAGAACTTTCGACTACAAGTAAAGGGATTAATTGATGGTGGTGTTGATGCTGTGCTGTTTGAGACCCAGCAGGATATATTGGAATTAAAAGCAGGCATTTTCGGTGCACGCGATGCTATGTGCGAGTGTAATAAGACCTTGCCTATTATTGCACAGGTTACTGTTGATTCGTTTGCCCGTATGCAAATCTTTAATACCGACATTCATGCAGCCCTTGTTAGTATTGAAGCTCTGGGTATTGATGTTTTTGGAATTAATTGTTCAATCGGTCCTGACCTTATGCGTCCAGCAGTAGAAAAATTGTCCCGCTATGCCCATGTTCCACTAAGTGCTATTCCAAACGCTGGCATGCCGATATCCGAAGGTGGGAAAACAATCTTCCATTTTGACCCGAAGCCTTTTGCTGATTTGTTAAGTTCCTTAGCACTGGATTATGGACTTAATATTGTCGGGGGCTGCTGTGGAACAAGACCTAAACATATTGCAGAACTGGTTGAAAGACTGAAAGGCAAAAAGCCAACCTTGCGTCATATATCCAGTGAGATTTTTATTTCAGGTGTGCAAAATGCAGTTGCATTAGACGCGACTCATTCTCTTATTCGCATTGGAGAACGATTGAATGTACGAGGCTCAAAAAAGGTGCGCGATGCCGTTGAAACAGATTCAGGAATTGATATGGACACGCTGGAAGAAGTGGCTCGCGAACAGGTAGATGATTTGGGTTGCGAGATTATAGATGTCTGCATGGACTCCAACCATGTAAATACAGTGACAACATTATGCAAAGTGGTTCATCAAATCAGTGCAGATATAAAAGGTGCACTTTGTATTGATTCGTTCCAGCCCGATGCATTGGTTCAAGCAGCCTATCACTACGCAGGTGTCCCCATACTCAATTCTATATCTCTGGAAGAGGCGGAACCGGGCAAAACAAAATTAGATATTCTTCTGCCACAGACAAAAGATTTCGGCTGTTTTTATGTGGCTCTCTGCACAGATTCCAAAGGTCCTGCTGATACACTTGAAAGAAAATTAGCATTAGCGAAAAAGATAGTAGAAAGGGCAGGTGAATATGGTGTTTCTCCACAGCGTTTATTTATAGATGTTAATGTATTCCCTATTGGCGCTGAATCCGATGAAACACAAAATTATGCACTGGAAACACTCAAAGGAATTGAAAAGGTGCGTAATGAGATTCCTGAGGCTTTCACCATTATTGGCGTTGGGAATTTGACCAACGGTTTAGCACAAAAACCCCACATGCGTAAAGTCCTAACCTCTGTATTTTTAGATGAAGCCAGAAAGCACGGACTTCATGCCGCAATACTCAATCCTCAGCATTATGTATTTGTAGAAAACCTTGACTCTGAAGATTATCTTTTAGCAAAAAAGATAATTTTTGAACGGGATATGGAATCCTTTACAATATTGGAAGAGCGGTCGCTTTCGTTAAAGCAAAAAGAAACAGTCAAAAAGAACAATTACGATGAACTTCCAATAGAAAAGGCAATTTGTGAAAAGATAAAAGATGGATTCAAAGAGCGACAAAAAGGACAAATTGAGTTTCGTGGATTTGTATATGAGTATCAGGACTTGATTGTTCCACAGGTAGCCCGAGCGTTAGAGAAACATGAGCCGTTGTCCTTTGTTAGTGAATATCTCATGCCTGCTATGCAAGAGTTGGGTGATTTGTTTGGAAAGGGGGAAGTATCATTACCCCACTTACTCCGTTCTGCTGATGTGATGAAACAAGCCATGGGCTTTATCGAAAGTTATTTGAGGTATAAGGCAAAGCAGGAACAGCGGGATTTGTCTGAGGACATAACACACGGCACTATTGTTTTGGGAACGGTCTATCAAGATGTCCACTCTATAGGAAAAGACCTTACAAAAACATTACTGGAAAATTACGGCTACAAGGTGATTGACCTGGGCGTGATGGTGCCATTGCAAGAATTTATTGACCAGGCGAAAGAACATAACGCAACGGCTATTGGCATGTCTGCTCTATTAGTGCAAACAGCAAATCACATGATAACAGTATCAAGAATGAGTAAGGAGCAGGGATTAGACATTCCCCTTTTGGTAGGTGGCGCAGCCGTTACTCCAAGGCATAGTGCTTTTGTTGCAATGATGGGACAGGAAGACCTGCGCCAAATCCGACCCGATGTATTTTACTGTCGAACTGCAATGGACGCTGTGAATGTAATGAATCAGTTAGTCTCTTCATCTGAGTCGCGAGAAAAAATGCTACATCAGAATCGAGAAATCTTAAAACAACGATACATTCAGGCTACAAAGCGTGTTCAGGAAGATGAACAAAAAATGAAAGAACTGCCTCGTCGTATTATTTCTGAACAATATCCACAATATCCTGAAAAACCACGATTTCGCTGTCGCTCATTTTGTATGCCACTGTCCGAATTTATTTCTAACATTGATAAACAAACTCTGTTCTCATTAAATTGGAAATTTGGAGGTAAAACCAGTCAAAAAAGGGCAGGACATAGATTAGAAGAATTAGAATCCCTGTTCCAGAAATGGATTTCACTCGTAGATAAAAATAAGTGGATAGAACCTCAGGGAATTTATGGCTTGTTTCCTGCCAAATCCGATGGAGACTTTGTTCTCGTATATGACCCAGAGAATACAAATAAATTGCTGGGTAAAGTTGAATTTACAGCAGTTATTGGTGCTGGCGGAAAAGACATTGTTTCTGGTGCACAATATTTCCGTTCTGTAAATGATAATGAATGGGATGTTGTAGGATTACAAGTTGCTACAGCAGGACTAAATATCCAACATGGACTTGAACAACTGAAAGAACAAGGCGATAATGAGGGATATTTATTCTTGCAGGGATTGGGCGACCGCATAGCAGAAGATACAGCCGAATACTTACATTGCTACATGCGAGAATTGCTAAACATTCAGAGAGGGCAAGGAAGACGCTGGTCACCGGGCTATCCAGGTATGACAAACCTAATGATGAATAAAATTATACTTGAGATTCTTGGCGGTAGCGATTCTATTGGCGTTACCGTTCTTGAATCGGGGCAATTCTTCCCCACCTGCACTACGGCTGCTGTAATCTCTTTCCACCCTGACGCAAAATATACATAAGAGCGGGGATTTGCTACTTTGTCGGATAGGTCGTATATGTCTTATAGGACATATATCTTCTCAAGACATTGATACAAATCAACTGGTTTTATAGGGAGTGTCCATGGTGTATAATAGTTGCAGTAGTTGTTAATTATAACTGCCACTAATGACCAAGCAACAGGGAGTAACTGTAATTAAACACTTGCATACGAAATACCTATTCATAAAACCTGAACATAGGAGAACTACTTACATATATGTTTTTATTCTCTTGTTTCTTCTGCTTACATCTTTTTTGAGAGGAGCATATCCAGATATGATACATGAGATTAAAACCGAACATTATATTCTTATTCTTGATGAGGCAAGTGGAGAGATAAAATCGTTTCAGAGTAATGGTCAAGAATTTATATTTTCAATAGAGCAGCCCCGGGAATTGTTTAAACTGCGTCTGCGTAGTGATGAAGGCATTGCAACAGATTTTAGTTCTCTGCAATCTTCAACTGTGCGATTTTCCCGTAATGACGATGAAAAAAACCAGGCAATAGAAATTGTATTGGAATTTTTGCAGATAGATAAGAAACCTCTGGATGTTACAGTTAATATACGCTGTCCCTTGAATCTTCCTTTTACCTATTGGACATTAAAGGTTAAGAATGGAACGGGATTATGGTTGGAGAATATTGATTTTCCTGTGGTTGTGGTTCCAGACGATTTGCCGAATTCAGGTGGAGACAGTCGTATTTTCTGGCCTAGTTGTGAAGGTGTCGTAGTTGAGGATTCTAACTTGCGTGAAAAGAGTTGGCTACGCTGGCAGCCAATAGAACACCCTACTATGGGTTGGAACGGCATTTATCCCGGACCGGCACAAATGCAATTCATGGCATATTATACACCTCGAGCAGGTTTATATTTTGCTGCACACGACCCCAAAGGGACACCCAAAGGTGTTGAGTTCCACAAACATCCGTTAGGCGGTATATACCTCGATTTTCGCCTCTTTCCGGGACCTGTATGTGAAACTGAATATACTTTACCATATCCTATGGTGTTAGGTACTTTCCAAGGGGATTGGCATGACGCAGCAGAGATTTATCGTGATTGGTGGGAACACTCGGCTATGTTTAAACCACCACGGTTAGAAGAGAATAAGGTTATTCCAGATTGGTTCTTCAAATCGCCTGTAATAGTTATGTATCCTGTGCGTGGCACTCGCGATTTAGGTGTTGAGATGACCCCTAACCCAGAATACTATCCATATACCAACGCTTTACCTATATTGCAAAAATATGCAAAAGACCTAAACACCCCCGTAATGGCACTCTTAATGCACTGGGAAGGTAGTGCACCCTGGGCACCTCCGTATGTTTGGCCACCTTACGGCGACTTTCAAGATTTTTCTCGGTTTAGTGAAGAAATGCATGAGTCGGGTAATCTTATAGGTCTCTATGCCAGTGGAGTTGCCTATACTATAAAGAGCAATACTGACCCGAACTATGATATGACTAAAGAATTCAATGAAAAACGGGTTATCCAATATGTTACCTATGCACCTGACGGCAAACCTGCGGAAAATGGTGTTTGTGCTGGACCGAATGCCCAACGCATAGGCTATGACCTATGTCCCACGAATGAATGGGTGAAGGAGGTGGTAGTTAATGAAATTGCAAAAATCGTTCCACATCAGATTGACTACCTTCAATACTTCGACCAGAATTTAGGTGGGAATTGCTACCGCTGCTATGCTAGACATCACGGGCACGCTCCAGGACCAGGCTTGTGGCAGACTGAAAGTATGAAAGACCTATATCGTAGAATCTGGGAACTTATAAATCAAAACGGCTACAAAATGCTAATCGGCTGTGAGGCTAACGCGGCTGAACCTTTTATCCCTTACCTCCTATTCAATGATAGCCGTTCAACTCTTGGTCTTGCGATTGGCGTGCCCGTTCCTGCTTATGGTTATGTATTCCATGAATACCTAAATAATTTTATGGGAAATCAGAACGCAACAAGCCATTTTATTGATGAAGAAAAGTGCCCTTATAATTTACATCAGCGAGTTGCAATTTCCTTTGTTCAGGGCGATATATTAAGCCTTAACATTCATAAAGACGGAAAAATAGCGTGGGAATGGAGTTCCACACCGTGGGACAAAGGACCCGACCAAGACCAAATCTTGACCTTAGTTCGCAACCTCAACAATTGGCGAAAAGGTAAAGGACATAATTATTTATTCTTTGGTAGAATGCTAAAACCGTTTGATTATAGCGGTGATAAAGATGTTCCATTTATTACTCCACGCAACGATACCATTCATTTCCGTTCCATTCTGACCTGCCGTTGGAAATATAAAGACCATTCTGCACAATTTTTGGTGAATTACCTGCCTGAAGCACAGGAAGTTACATTACACCTTCCTGAGAAGTATAGAACAAATGGAGAAGTATATATACAAGCAAATGATTTAAACAGTCCGACTTCTATAGCACTTGAACCTGATGGCAATTTTAGTGTGAACATACCACCCCTTAATGCAATCATGCTTGAATGGAAAGAAGTGCAATAATAGCCTGCATGTAAATTTAATATACTGTATTGCTATACAGGTGTGATTTTTAAAGAAATGCTCTGATAATAATTTTCCTCTGTGCTTTCTTTGAATCTATTTGTCCATTCCAAGAAGCCATTTCCATAACGGAATAGACTTTATCTTTTTCTTATTTACTGTTTCCACGCCTTCTGTATATTCGGTGATGATTAAAAGGTCATTGCATCTCAATTCTTTGCTTGCGAGTATCAAGGAATTTATTTCTCGCTCTTTTGTGTCATGATTTTCCATGCTATAACAGACCTGAATAAGTTGTTTTATCTTTATGCCTTTTTTAACAACGAAGTCTACCTCATGTTTGTAATAATCTTGCCAGTAATAAAATTCTATATTTTCGTAATACCTCCTTCTTAACAATTCTAATGCAACCACATTCTCATATATCTTTCCTATGTCCTCAGATGATTTATAACTGAGCGCATGGATTATTCCCGGGTCTATACAGTAACACTTTCTGTTTGCAAGAAGACTCTCTTTATATTTGTTGGTAAGTTTTTTTACATAAAAGAAGAGATATGCCTCTTCTAAAAACTGGATATAGTTCAAAGCGGTATGCACGCTTTTGAGATTGAAGATATTCTTTATCTTGTTGAAACTGATATAACCTGAATGATTTGTGATTAAGTAATTGGCTATGTCTACTATCGTTTTCTCAAATTTTATTCGATGCCGCAATACAACATCTTTTGTTATGAGCGAGGAATATAATGTCCTTAAATAGGTCTTTGGTTCTATGTTCCCTTTAAGGGTTTCAGGGAAACCACCATTTACAAGGTGTTCATTAAGTTTCTGCTTCACCATGGCTATATCTTTTGTAGACAGCAATTTCTTTTTTTCTATCCCGTGATACTTCAGGTATTCTTCAAATGAAAAAGGGAATAGTTCCAGACTGACATGACGTCCCGTAAGGTGTGTGGCTAAATCGCTGCTCAGCAATTTTGCATTGCTACCTGTTACAATAACATTAAATCCCTGTCTATGAAGTCTATTTATAAATAATTCCCATCTCGGTATGTTTTGGATTTCATCAAATATGATATTTTTAAATTCACCATATACTTCATAAAAAACCTCGATTATAGCATTGAGGTCTTCCACATCCAGAGATATAAGCCTTTCATCATCAAAATTTAGGTATGCAAAATTTCTATCTCTAAATAATTGATAAGCAAATACGGATTTCCCGCATCTCCTTATACCTGTGATGACCTTTATTATATCGCTATCTACTTGTTTCCGATAATAATCCAGAGCGGAACGTTCTATGATTCTATTCCGTTTGTAGAGATTATCCAGTTCCCCTTTTTGGTCTATCACTATTTGTCTTATTATTAACTTATTCATGGTAGTGCACAAAATTCCTAAAATTTATGCAGTTGCACTGCATACTTTTTAGATGTAGTTTAGCACACTTTAACCTTTAATTTCAAGCATGAGCAGTGCACAAAATTCCTAAAATTTATGCAGTCACACTGCATACTTTTTAAAGATGGTTTAACACGCTTTTATCTTTGACTTTAAACAAAAAAGGAATAAATTCTATCTGTCTATTACAATTTCCATTGCGACAAAACCTCTGCCAGAAAAAATATCCTTTGCTGTGATTTGTTCATATCTACCATCAAAGAGCAACTTTGTTATAGGCTCTCCGTAATATTGAATCCATGTATCGTAGTAGCCTTTTTCTGTTGGCACTGCTTTGCGAATCAAGATAAATATGCGAGGATTTGTTGATGATACCTTTTTTATAAATTTGTCAAATGTATTTTTATCAGGTGGAGTATCTTGATAAGAACCCGGCACAAAACATAAACTTCGGCGATGGACGCACGCGAGGGTAAGATCAAAGGTAGAATCGCCAATAATCCAATCCGTAGGCAGTGTGTTAGTGCAAGCCCATTCTGTACGCGGGTTTCCTTTTGTATAATTTGTCGTTGTATAGAAAGATTCACCCTTGATTGGATATATATAACAAAAGCAAACTATTGCAAGAGTAGATAATATAGTCATGCCCCAGAAAGGAAAGGAAAATATTTTTGCAAAAAGGGCGGCAGAAATAATAATCATGGTAATTGTAAAAGGTAGTAACAAACGATGTTCTAAAGTGTCTATCTGATAAATAGAAGCATAGATAAGGATAGTTATCAAATAAACCAACGCCCAGCACAGATATATAATGATAAAACAATTTAAAAAAACTTGTTTTACTTCGGCATAGTTTTTTCTCAGTATGACGACTAATATGGATAACAGAATAATAGCAATAAGCAAACTGCCTTGAATTTCGGAAGGGACAATATTTGGTGGTAGGAACTCTGTGAACAGCGATGTGAACGAATATTTTATATTTTGCCAGATTGCTATATTGCTTACAGGACGAGCAAGACCCAGCATTGAACCTGTAACTCTTATATTGCGTATCACAATTGGGATACCCAGACATGCCCAGCCGATAAGGAAAGAGGTAGAATTAACCACGCTTTTATAGCATTTTTTTGTCCATGACTCATCTCTTTGTGAAAGGCAGAAAACTATCAACATAGCCCATCCAAAGGGAAGTAGAATCCCAAGGATATAGCGGATAGAAAATGCTATCCCTGCTACTATCCCTGCCAGAAAAAAGCAAACTTTACTATGCTGTGTCCTGCCTTCTAAAATTAGCCATAGGCAAATCAGAAAAAATGGAATAATAACACCATCACTCCAAACCCAGGAATAAGTGTATATCAAAGGATAAAAAATTAGTGTTAGAATAAGTCCCCAGAGTCCCGTTTGGAGGTTATAGAAATGGGTTAATTGAACAAATATAATAATAATGGTTAGTAAAAAAGAGATAGAAATAAACGATGCACCTGCCATTTTTGTAGAGATAGATTTGCTTATGTTTTTGATAAGTGCAATACATAAAGGGAAGCCCGGTGTCCAATAACTCACTGGCATATATGAGTCATCACCATTCCAGCGGTCAAGTTCACTGGTTAGAATAAACGAATGAACGATTCCTCTCCCGTCGTATATATTTTGTGCGATGTCAAGATAGATATAAGAATCAGGAGATAGATATAAACCATACGCAATAACTTTAAATAAAGTTATACCTACAATGAATGAAAATATTCCTACAACAATAATGATTCTTATTATTTGCTTGTTCTTGACAGATATAGGCATTAAAAGTAGGGATTATCGTTTCTTTTGAAGTTTATTAATTTCTTTTTCTAATTTCTCGTCTGACTTCCCTGACAGTTCTACACTCTTTTGGTAATATTCTTTTGCCTTAACTGAATCCTTCTTTTTAGTCGCAAAAATATAGGCAAGATTATAATAAGTAGTTGGATAAGATGTTCCGTTTGGACCCTGGATTACTTCCTCGCCAACTTTTATTGCGTCATCTATCTTTTTTGCCTTGAATAATGCGACCAGGTAAGCGTTCCCTAGCGCAGGATTATCCGTATTTAAATCCCATGCCTTCTCAAAATAAGGAACTGCTTGCTTCCATTTTTTTGTAAGAAGTTTTGAAATACCACAGGCAAAATAATAATCCTCTGATTTGTCCAATTGAAGCACCCCTAAAATTTGAGATGTAGCTAATTGTATTCCGTATGCCTGTGCTTTCTTTAAGTTTTCACCTTTATTATCTGTCCAGCGTGTCAAGGCGTTTTTTGCAATAGTCAATCGTGGTGAGAACATGTTAGACTTAAATGGATTAAAATAAGTGTTGAAGGTCTGGTTTACCTTAAAATCCACGGAAGGGGTAATAACAGACTCACCTCGCCATAGAGTTTTTTCTTTTGCCAAATCATAAAGTTTCCCATCCCAGCGGAAAAACATCTCACCATCAGGTCCATAAATACCACAGGTAATTTTCAGGTCTATCAATACATCAAACCCTTTATTGTGCAGTTGTTTCATTCTGTCCAGTTGGGCTTCACGGTCATTTGCATATTTAGCCGTAGAACCTAATGAAGGAACTTCAACAATTTCAGCAGATAGTTTGCTTTTCAGTATGTTCAGAATTGCTTCACGAAATTGCAGATGTCCATTCAATTCGCCTACTACTGCTTGTAAATCTTTGCGATATTTCTCATTTTGCGTTTCAGAAACGAGAGCACCTATTAATCGAGCAGAAGTATGGATAATTTGTAATGTCTGCCGAACCGGTGAAACTGCTATGACAAACTCATCTGGCACTGTGTCTATAGAAATAGCGATTTGCTTTGCTGAAAGTAAAGTATTCTTTATTTCTTCTCCATTCTTTTCTGCATAAACCATGCAAGAGAAGAAAGATAGACTAACGATAGATAAAAAAATGATATACCCTTTTACAAGCCATGACATTTTCATATTTTGCCTTCCTAATTTTTAAGTAGATTGCCTATATTTTTACTATTATAAAATGTTTTTACACAAAATAAAATTAAAATTTTACATTTAAGACTTTTTCTGTATCAGAGGGGACAATTTCTAAATCTTTTAATATTTGACTTTTGTCATTTTCGGGGTCAAGCACCTCTATAATATATTTTCCCTCATGAAACACAAAAGGTTTAAATGTATCAGAATTTAGTCGTAGAGCATATACAAGACTATTGTTTTCTGCATTTCGAACCTTTACAACAGGATATTTTATACCAGTGATTTTCAAAGTTGGTAAATAAAAAGGTTTTTCTGTTTTATAATTTTCCAACTGGTTAATCGTAATGGGCCAGCCTGTGAATTGTTTAGCACCTTCAACCGTAGGCGATTCCCAGCGTGGCCAACATTCAAAGGTAATGGAGCGTTCACTCTTCTTGAAACGGATAATTCCGTATCCTGTAGCAGGGTTATAGAGTTCCTGAGGTTCTTTTCCGTATAGCATAGGATTGGCAACTGCCCAAACAGTAATTTTATTCCCAAACCCGTCTTTATATTCACCTGTATACCGTGGTGCTCCTTCTTTACGATTATTTCCGGGAAGTGGTGGAAACCATCGGCGTGGGAATCGTGTAGAAATTGCAGGAACTAGGAATGCAAATGAAGAATCATTCCAATTTTCCACTCCATATTGTGTCGTTGAACCTAAGTGCTGGTCGCCGCAGATATGTATGGCAAAACCTTTCCGCCATAGTTTAATTGCTTCATTCCTTGCTGTGGGAGGCCAACCGTTGGTATCTGCATCTGCCTTAATTTCATAGAATTCAGGATACTCCTCAGGAGGGTAAAATTCCAATGTAGGTATAATATTATCCCTTGTTTCATTTGCAGGTAGAGTGCTCATACTTGCATACAGCGTTTGTGAGAGAACTACTTTAAATTGTGCCTCATTTGACCAGTCTTCGACCCATGTATTTAAAAATTTCATTTGTCTGTCCCCTAACAAAACGGCACCGGGTGCATCTGCATCTTTTTTGGGATTAAACTCTGGATTTTGAAACCAACCATTTTCACATTGACTTTGCGGTAAAAGTTCCTTTGGCGAAGATTTAAACTTTCGGTCCTCTAAAATAGCCATGCTCAATCCCGCATATACAAGGTCTGTGTAGTATACCGTTATCCCTTGTTCTATTGGGGTTGGGTCAAAAGGTGAAGGTAGATTTGCTGTCTGTGTTTTTTGTATAGCATTTACAAATTCAGGCGGATAAACATATCCACCGTCATCTTGATTTTTTGCAGGTCTACCACCCGCGCCCCAGAGATTGCCTTGATAAACATCATGGTCATCCGGTATGCAAACGGTAGGCCGCTCTCTAGTCAAATGACGAAATGACCAACACCACAAATACCAGCGATATAAATAATCCAAAATATCTATCTCCGGGCGTGTAGGGCTGGCATGTTGATAGATTTGGTCACCAGAAAAGAATAGGAAATCTGGATTATGGGCATTTACCCTACTTACCAAATCTGAATGAGGAAACCACACTTTTCCAGGAGTCCAGTCAAAAGAACCACTATCCACGCCATCGCCACCGACCATACGCGAACATGTAAACGCCGCCAATATAAAAGAGTCAAGGTCTTTTGGCTCTTTACGAATTGTTCCATAAAACGCAAAAGACTGAATTTTTCCATTTAAATCATTCAATTGAATTACTACCCGATATGGTGTATCTTTGTTCCTTTCCCAGTTTGGCACTTCAAAGCGTGCTACCCATGCCGATTTATCTACTTTTGTCCTTGCAATTTCAGACCATCTCATCCATTGCTCCACTTCCAGACTTATTTCATTTCCTTCATTCTGTCCTAATGGAAACATTTGTGCAGAGAGATACAGCGTGCCTTTGCTTATTGTGTAAAGTGCACCTATTATAGGACCAACTTCTTTATCTTCCAAATTCACTTCTTTAACCTTGGTCCCTTTGACTTCTAAATTTTGAAAAATAAAATTTGCTGGCATTGACCCTTTACCCGGATGAGATACCAGCGCAATATTTCCTTCTATTTGTTTTGCTGTAAGTTTTTCGAGAGAAGTATCTGACAACAATTCATTGGTTTCTGCATCAAAAACATAAAGCCACAAATGTATCCATTCCCCTTTTTGGCTTCCTTGAAGTTGAATCCGATAAACAGGACAAAAACGATTTGGAACTTTTCCTGTGCTAATAACAGGGGCATTCTTCTTTGTAAAATCGCGAATGATGGCTCTGCCATTCTCGTCCATTCCTGCCATAATCCCTCCATTTTCGCCTGGACTATGATGAACTAACGCAGAGGCTCGCAGTTCCATATCTCCACCAGCACCTATTAAAAATCCTGATAAAGAATCAAACACCTCAGATGAGGCAACAAGTGGTTTAACCTCTATTTTAAATTGAAAACTCCCTTCTTCTCTTCCAATTCGGTGGCTTAACAGGTGAACAGTTCTATAATCATTTTTAATATCTTTGGTTACGCTTTTAATCCCTTCAGGTGTAGAACGCCAGTCTTGAAGCCGATTTGACCAGAGATACGGACCCACCCATACTCGTTCTTCAGGTGCAGAGAAATTAAGTTTTATTCCAGAATCTATACCCTTTGCTAAAGTAGAAGAAAATAGTGAGAAGGAAAGAGCAATTGCAAACACAAATAGAAGGTTATTTTCTTTAGAGTTATGTGCAAGTCTTCTCATATTTAATATCTCCAGTTTTTTATTACAAATTAATGATACATTTTGATATAAATTATGGTAAAATTATTATATGTCATAATGTTGTAAAAAAGTAAGTTGTATTTTCCATCAGAGGAAAGTATACTATTAGTGAATGTTATGCTGTCAATAAAACAATAACTGAAGGAGGTTAGTAATATGTCAAAGTCAAAGTTCTTGTGTCTTGTAGTCGTAGTAGGTATGTTGACCTTTTCACTCCAAGCAGGAGCAGAATCACTTGGTTTAAACTTCTGTGACAGTCTTCAAAAAGTGCTTGAAAACTCATTATTAGAGGGTGTGGATTTAGGGGAATTTCAATATTTCCTCGACATGTTTCAGCCAAACACTATGGATATGAATGGAACGATTTATGTAGACCTTCGCACAATCCCAATACCGAATGTAGCGGGTTTAACTGAGGAACAAGCAAAGGCTGTATTAAAAGCATGGGGTTTTAATGTGGTGAATTCCTTCTATACACCCCATCCTACTGTTCCTGAAGGACAGGTCATTCGGACTGACCCGGGTGCAGAGAAAAGAGTTATTCCGGGTAGTGATGTCCGATTACGTGTTTCAACAGGTGTAGGAGATGAGACTTCTCCTCCTGATGAAATTCCACGGGTAGAATTTGTTGGAATTATTGAAGGAAATGGCATGTTAGATATTGCAAATGAATTTGGATTGATACAGGCAATTGGAAATGACGAAAGTTTTAATAATGGTGTTATAAACCATGAAGAAGTATATAACGCATGGATGCATAATCTGACTCAATTCCAAACAGATATGGGCACTCTTCTTTCCTCTGTATTGCCCGGGATGATACCGGGGATTCAAGAAATATTCTTAGCCTATTTAACACTTGGCGATGGGGATTATACTATCTATTCCAAGCCTGTCCCAAACCAGTTTGATGGATACATGAACGGAGGTGCCATTTTCCCACCAACGCCTTCCATAGGAAAAGGTTTTATACGAATGAACCAAACCACAGATGGAACAAATATTACTGGCATGTCATTTGATATTTCTCTGTCGGATATTACCGGAACCACAGGCATTACAGCAGTTAAGGTTGGAGAACCTGCTTTTGAATGGTGGTCTTTAGATCTTGGGAAGGGAGATTATTCGTTTTCGTATACAATTACACCTGAACAACTTGCAATGATTGATACGACTAAAATCTTTCCCAACGATGATTATTGGAACAATTTCTATATTATTGTAAAGACATTAGCATATCCCGATGGTGAAATTGGGATTCAATTAGGTGATTTGGAACCCGGGTCCATATTAGCCGAAGGTAATGGTTCGTTCGGTATTATTGCTGGACTGATTGCTTTATTAGATGATATGTTGCGTGATTTAACTCGTGAAGAATTAGGGACGGAAATGGGTTTTGATAATCCATACTTAAATAGAGAAAGTTACATAGGATTGGAAAAACTACTACCTGATTCTGATGGAGATGGTGACGGTGCTTGCAATCGCTGTGAATATAAGAGATTTGAAAAAAATTATTGCAAAGAACTTCTTGCCAAATGTTCCGGTTCTAAGGTTATCACCAAGGCAGGAGTAGATACAGGAAGCAACAGCACAAGGCAAGGGAGTTTTACTTTCAGGCTTTGGCATGACATTGAAGCAGAAAACACTTACTTAGATGTTGAAATTACTCCTGCTGTTACCCTTTCTAAAATTACGCAAATTGGTATCTTCGATGGCATGAATAAAGATGCGCCCTTAATCTATAATTTCCCGGGACCCTTTACCTCTTCACCCTATAAATACACTATTACTCAGGCTGAATTAGAAAGCATGCCAGAAGCCACAAATCCGCATTTAATTATTTGTTCCAGCAACCAGCCAGGCATAACTGACCGTGGAGAGATTGGTGCGGACTTGATTCAATATTGTCCCCAGTTGTTTTCCTCACCCGGAAAAGGATTAACGAAGAATGGAGTGATTCGGTATGTAACTGCGGCTTTAGACCCCAGCATTACACCTGATTATTGCGAAGTTTTGAGTGGCTGTCAGATTGCACTTAAAAATAATAAAGTAGTCCCACCAGTTCCAACTATCTCCAATGGGACTGCACATATTGATATGATACAATTCCTTGAAACCAGTGCAAACTCAATTAAAATTACTATTGAGCATAATGTTGCAAATCCTATTTCAGCAGGAATCTATGCTGGTGATACAGGTTTAAATGGCGACCTTATTTTAGACCTTGGGACTGCTACCTCACCTATAGAAAAGGTATTAACTCCTGAGGAATATCAACTTATTTCTGGACAGGCAGCATACATTTTAATTAAAAGTAGCGATTATCCTGATGGTGAGTTGAGAGCACAACTTGACTGCACTGCAGATGTTAGAGTTGTAAATGCTAGTTCTGATTCTCAGCCATTAGATATTTGCATGAACGGTTCGCCTGTCTTTGCATTAGTTTCTTATCCATCTGCTACAAATTATGCAACACCTTATTCTAATAAATACGAATTAAGAGTAGTGCCGGGAACAGGAGAATCAGGAACATGCGAAAATACACCTATATTAGCATCTTCATTGGATATTTTTGGAGATAGCAGTTATACACTATTAGCCACGGGTTGGGCAGATAGCCTGACATTGGTTACATTAGAGGATGACAATCGTGCCCCTACTCCGAACTATGCAAAAATACGCTTCGTTAATGGAGTAAAAGAAGGCTACAATGTAGATGTAATTATTGAAGGCTGGCCCCCTGAATTGACACCTTTGTTTTCTAATATTGGTGCCCTTGCCACTACATCATATTACGAGATAGCCGCTCCAGATACATTAAATATCACTGTTACAAGAGCAGGAATACCTGACAATATAATCGCTTCAACGACAGGCGCCAAATTCTATCCCGATGGTGTATATACCATCTTCTTAGTTGGGCCTGTTCCATTGAAGAATGGCTATCAACTGCTTATTACAGAAGACAGACCCGGTGAAGTGCCACAAGAAGGAGAAGGTGTCATTGAAGGGACCCCAGAAGGCACAGTTGAAGGAACCCCAGAAGGCACAGTTGAAGGTGAAGGGACGCCAGAAGGCACAGTTGAAGGTGTCGTTGAAGGAACGCCAGAAGGCACAGTTGAAGGAACTCCAGAGGGCACAGTTGAAGGAACTCCAGAGGGCACAGTTGAAGGGACCCCAGAAGGCACAGTTGAAGGTGTCGTTGAAGGAACTCCAGAAGGCACAGTTGAAGGAGAAATTGGATATCACAGCGCTGATACAGACAAGGACTGGACGATTAATCTTTCTGAACTGCTACGCGTAATCCAGTTCTTCAATATGGGTGGTTATCATTGTGACCCCAGCAATGAAGAAGACGGTTATGCTGGAGGTTATGATGGAGACCACAGTTGCACGCCACATGATTCGGATTATAACGGAAAAGATTGGATGATTAACCTTTCTGAATTGCTCCGCCTAATACAATTCTTCAATATGGGTGGTTATCATCCATGCCCTGGTATAGAAGATAACTACTGTGCGGGACAACCATAATAAATAAGTTTCAGGATTAATCTCGAAACATAGCGGGCTTTTTGTGAAAGCCCGCTATGTTTTTTAATAGTTTTATATCACAGTATTTTATTAATAATAAGTAATAATTGTTTTTGTTAGAACTTATATTGCTATTAATCAGATTTTTTTCTGGGAAAATTTTTCTTTATGATATTAAGAGCACCACCAGCCTTATACCATTCTATTTGTGTATGGTTGTAAGAATGATTTGCTAAAATTGTTTCATCAGTTCCGTCTGCATGGTGAAGAATAATAGTTAGCGGTTTTCCCGGTTCAAAATTGTCCAGACCAATAATATCAATGATGTCATCTTCTCTAATCTTTTCATAATCGTCAGGATTCTGAAAAGTCAATGCAAGTATCCCTTGCTTTTTCAAGTTGGATTCATGTATACGAGCAAAACTTTTCACAAGGATTACCTTTACTCCAAGATAACGAGGCTCCATAGCGGCATGTTCTCGCGACGAACCTTCACCGTAATTTTCATCACCAACCACAATTGTTCCTATTCTTTGCTGTTTATAAAATCTTTGAACTGCTGAAACCGTATCGTAATCCCCTGTTATCTGATTTTTAACTGAGTTGGTTTTACCATTGAACGCATTTACAGCACCCATAAAACAATTATTTGAAATATTATCAAGATGACCGCGATATTTTAACCAGGGCCCAGCAGGTGATATATGGTCAGTAGTGCATTTACCTTTTATTTTTATAAGCAGACGCAAACCGATAAGGTCCCCGTTATTAGGTGGAAAAGGTTCTAACAATTGAAGCCTTTGAGAATCAGGAGAAACCACTACTTCTATATCTTCAGATTTCTCCGCAGGAGGCACATAACCCGGATTGGAGCAAATAAATCCATTTTCAGGAAATTCCTCTCCAACAGGTGGGTCTAGCCTTACCTCATTCCCCTCTTCATTTATTAGTTTGTCTGTTATAGGATTAAAAGTAATATCCCCAGAAAGGACAAAAGCGGTCACAATCTCAGGTGAAGCGACAAAGGCGTGTGTTTTAGGATTGCCATCATTCCTCTTTGCAAAATTTCGATTGAAGGAGGTTACAATGGTATTGGGCTCATCATCAGGACCGTAGCGATGTCTTGACCATTGACCAATACAGGGTCCGCAGGCATTTGCAAGAACAACACCACCTATTTTCTCAAAATCACTTAAAATACCATCTCTTTCAATTGTTTCACGAATCTGCTCTGAACCCGGTGTTATTATAAATTCCGATTTGGCTTTAAGTTGTCTGGATATTGCCTGTCTGGCAATGGATGCAGACCTGCTTAAATCTTCGTAAGATGAGTTTGTGCATGAGCCAATCAATCCTACCTCCACCTTTGTAGGCAAGTGCTGAGACAAAGCCTTCTCTTTTAGTTCTGAGATAGGTGTAGCCAAATCAGGAGTAAAAGGTCCATTCACATAAGGCTCTAATTTAGATAAATCAATTTCTATCACCCTGTCAAAATATTTTTCAGGGTTGGATAATACTTCCATATCTGGCTGAAACTCTTGCTTAATAGTTTTGCAAAGTTTAGCAACGGCTTCTCTGCCTGTGTTTTTTAGGTAATTTTCCATTCGCTCATCATAAGGGAAGATAGAACAGGTAGCACCTACTTCTGCGCCCATGTTGCATATAGTCGCTTTTCCAGTGCAGGAGATAGTCTTCGTTCCAGGTCCGAAATATTCGATTATATAATCTGTTCCGCCTTTTACAGTTAATATGCCTGCCAATTTTAATATTACATCTTTGGGTGAAGCCCATCCCTTTAATTCACCTGTTAGTTTGACGCCCATTATTTTTGGAAATTTTAATTCCCAAGGGAATCCAGCCATAACATCAACGGCGTCTGCACCACCTACACCTACGGCTATCATTCCTAAACCGCCTGCATTTGGCGTATGAGAATCTGTTCCTATCATCATTCCGCCGGGAAACGCGTAATTCTCCAAAATGACCTGATGAATAATTCCTGCTCCCGGTTTCCAGAAACCTATTCCGTATTTTTGAGATACACTGAATAAAAAGTCATAAACCTCTTTATTGATATTTAATGCTTTGGTTAGGTCCTGTAAAGCACCATTTTCCGCTAAAATTAAATGGTCACAATGGACTGTGGTAGGAACTGCTACCTTAGGCCTTCCTGCTTGCATAAATTGCAATAATGCCATCTGTGCGGTTGCATCTTGCATAGCAACACGGTCAGGACAAAACTCAATATATTCTTCACCCCTTTTAATCTCACGAATATTATCTTCGTCGTAAATATGGGCATATAGAATTTTTTCTGACAGAGTAAGAGGATGATGTAATCTTTTTCTAATCTTCTCTAATTTTTTTGGATAGTTGTTAATCGTGTTTTCAATTAAATCAAAGTCAAACACCATAATACAGCCTCCATATTTATAATGGCTGGGGATTTAGTAAAGGGAATTATAAATAATTGGACTATTCTTTTGCTAATATATACACAACCTCTTCTGCTATCAGATTATATAGGTGATGAACAATCCCCTTTGAATTTAATGCAATCTCTTTAACAATTTTTATATTCATATCATTACAAAGATGGTGGAAATCTTTTAGTGTAAAATAGTGTCTATTAGGGGTTTCATACCAGGAATAAGGTAGATTTGAAGTAATGGGATAAGTCCCTTTAAATAAGATATTTGAACGGATTTTCCAGTGTCCAAAGTTTGGAAAACTTACAATTCCTTTTTTACCGATACGAAGCATTTCTTTCAAAACCAAATCGGGTCTTTTTATGACCTGTAATGTCATGCTTAATATCACATAGTCAAAGCATTTATCTGGAAGTTCGGTAAGCCCTTCATCTATATCCGCCTGAATAACAGAGAGCCCGCATGAAATAGCACTTATGATATTTTTCTGATTAATCTCAATACCTAATCCATCTATTTTTTTCTCTCTATCCAAACGACATAATAAAGTTCCAGCACCACAGCCAAGGTCTAACACGCGTGATTGTGGTTCAATAAGATTTACAATAGAATCGAGGTCAATTCTTGAGCCAGAATAGATACTATTAGGTGTTATAACTTTGGGCTCAACTTTTGCCTGTTCATCACTTGCTATACATTTTGAACAGGGTCTATCGGGATAATATGTGTGTTTGATAAATCCACTGACCAATTCAGACATAGCCTTATAATCAATTAGAAAAGAATCATGTCCATAAGAAGATTGAATATTACAATAACTTACCTTTTTCCTCTGTCGAGCAAGTGCAAAAACTATTTCTCGCGATTTTTCAGGTGGATATAGCCAATCAGAAGAAAATGAGATAACCAGTGTTTTTCCTCGCACTTGACCCATTGCTTCATCCAAATTTTTATATCCACGCGAAATGTCGAAATAATCAATTGCCTTTGTTATGTAGAGATAAGAATTTGCGTCAAAGCGATTGACAAACTTTTCTCCCTGATAATCCAGATAACTTTCAATTGAAAATTCCTTATTAACATCATAACGATATTGATTTCCATTTTGAAGTTTTCTACCAAATTTTCCTTTCATCGAATCATCTGAGAGGTAAGTGATATGTGCTAACATCCGAGCGACTGCTAACCCGTTGGTAGGACCTGATGACGGATAATAACGACCATTGTCAAATTGAGAGTCAGAAAGGATTGCATGTCTACCAACTGCGTGAAATGCTATCTGTTGTGCATCACTTACAGCTGGCGCAGAAATTACAACGATGGATTTTGTTTTATCAGGGTAATGGACACCCCATTCCAACGCTTGCATACCGCCCATTGAGCCGCCAATAACACATAGCCACTGAGGTATGCCTAAATATTTCATTAATTCTTGCTGGGCTCGAACCATATCCCCAATCGTTACAAAGGGAAAATCTGTTCCATACGGTTGTCCTGTTGCTGGATTAGTAGACAAAGGACCTGTCGAACCCGAACAGCCTCCCAATGCGTTAGAACAGACAACAAAGTAACGATTTGTATCAAGTGCCTTACCGGGTCCTATCATTGGGTCCCACCAGCCGGGCTTTTTATCATCAGGGCTATGAAATCCTGCTGCATGAGCGTCACCAGATAATGCATGACACACAAGGATAGCATTGTCCTTATCAGGAGATAACTCGCCATAAGTTTCATAAGCAATAGAAACAGGACCTAATTTTGCACCACTCTCCAGAATTAAATATTCAGGAGCTTGTGCAAAAGTATAGTATTTTGTTTCAACTATTCCTACGCTTGTCGTTTCCATAATTCAATAAATTTGCTTTATGATTATTCTTGAGACTTATCCAGTGCTTGCTCTAAATCTTCAAGTATGTCCTCAATATCTTCTAATCCTATGGACAAACGAATAAAATCGGGCGTTACCCCTGCTGACTTCTGTTCTTCGGGTGATAATTGCTGATGTGTGGTTGAAGCAGGGTGGATAACCAGAGTTTTAGCATCCAGAATGTTCGCTAAATGAGAGATTAATTTTAGGTTATCAATAAACTTCTTAGCGGCAGGAAGGTCTCCTTTAATGCCAAAGCCTATTATTGCACCCTGTCCTTTAGGCATATATTTCTGTGCCCTATCATAATTTGGGTGAGAGGGTAAACCGGGATAATTTACCCATTTCACTGCTTTATGCTTTTCTAAAAATTGGGCTACTTTTAGCGAATTTTCGCAATGTCTGGGGACTCTCAAATGAATGGTTTCCAATCCTTGCAATAACAGGAACGCATTGAAAGGTGACAGACAAGGACCCATATCGCGAAGTAGTGCAACCCTTGCCTTTGTAATATAACTTATATTATTCAAAGGTTTGAATGTTTCATTAAACACCATACCGTGATAACTTGGACATGGTTCAGTAAATTCGGGAAATTTGCCATTATCCCAGTTAAATTTCCCACTGTCCACAATTACTCCACCTAACGATGTTCCATGTCCACCAATAACTTTTGTTGCACTGTGAACAACAATGTCTGCTCCAAAATCAATAGGCTTGAACAGTATAGGTGAAGTAACTGTATTATCCACAATTAAAGGGATACCGTGTTCATGTGCAATTTTTGCAATGGCTTCGAAATCTACAATGTCATTTGCAGGATTTCCAATGGATTCCACATATAAAAATCTCGTCTTGTCATCAATTTTCTTCTCAAAATTTTCAGCATTGTTGGCATTAACAAAGCGTGCCTCAATGCCAAATTCCAAAAAGGTATGTGCAAACAAAGTATGAGTTCCTCCATACAGAGTGCTCGATGATACAAAATTCTGTCCCACATGGGCTATATTCAATGCTGCTAATGTAATTGCAGAAGAACCGGAGGCAACGGCTAATGCACCAACACCTCCTTCCAATTCAGCCACTCTTTTTTCAAACACATCTACCGTTGGGTTCGTAATCCTACTATAAATGTTTCCAAATTCTTGAAGTGCAAACAAGCGTGCCGCTTGTTCACTATCTTTAAATACATAAGAAGAAGTCTGATAAATAGGGACTGCTCTTGCCCCCGTTGTAGGGTCTGGAACCTGTCCTGCATGAAGAGCCAGTGTCCCCTGACGATATTGATGATTTGTCATAACTTTCCCTTTCTCTTATTTTTTACTTTCTATTGTCCGTTGAAAAGTGAGCTTGATAGATACCTTTCACCAGAATCAGGAAGAATAACTACAATAGTTTTATTCTCATACTCCTCCTTATTTGCTAATCGTAAGGCAACTGCCATAGCCGCTCCTGAACTAATTCCTGCAATAATTCCTTCTTCTCTTGCAAGCCTCCTTGCTATTTCAAATGCTTCGTCATCAGTTACTGTTTCAATTCGGTCTACTAAACTTAAATCAAGGGTATCGGGTTTGAACCCTGCTCCAATTCCCTGTATTTTGTGTGGACCGGCTGCTCCACCGGATAAAACAGGAGAACTTGCAGGTTCAACACCGACACTTTCAATATTCTTTCCACATACCTCCTTGATAAATTTGCTTACACCTGTAATTGTTCCTCCTGTGCCAATACCTGCAACAAAAACATCTATTATTCCATCGGTGTCATTCCAGATTTCAGGACCCGTAGTCCTAAAATGTATCGCAGGATTAGCAGGGTTCTTAAATTGCTGAGGTATAAAATAATTTGAATTTTCACTCGCCATCTGTTCTGCTTCAGCAATTGCACCTTTCATACCCTTTTCTCCTGGGGTTAATATAATATTCGCTCCGAATGCTTTTAACATTCCTCTTCGCTCTAAACTCATGGTTTCTGGCATAGTCAAAATAAGTTTATACCCTCTGGCTGCCGCTACAAAAGCAAGGGCTATACCTGTATTCCCTGAGGTCGGTTCTACAATTATTCCACCAGGTTTTAGCAAACCTTTTTGTTCCGCATCCCAAATCATGGCTGCACCAACTCGGCACTTGACAGAATAACTCGGATTACGTCCTTCTACCTTCACAAAGATTTTGCTCGTTCTCATCCCTTTATTAAGCCTATTTATTTTTACAAGGGGTGTGTTTCCAATAGAATAACTGTTATCTGTAAATATTCGCATATTAAAATCCTCCAATAGTTAAATTGATTTTTTTAATTAATATATTACTGGATAAGAGAGGAGAGAAGACTAACACATGAAAAGAGTACATCGGTAGGAAAGGATTGAAGATACTTTTATATTATTATTTAAATAAGCCATCTTTTAGTTATTTTCTGTGTTAGTTTAACGCATGATTCTTTATTAAATGTAAGTTTAACATATTTAATAAAATTAAACAAAATATATATTAAAAGTATTTCAGAAAATTTGCATTAGATAGTAGATTGTGTTATAATATTATCCGTTAATTGAAAATGTCAAAGGGGTTTATGAGTTAGTGATGTGCTATAAATCCTGTGATTCAGTAGGACTTCTGGCTATTAAAGCAGTGGACATTGAGTAGCAGGGTTTGGGGGTACAGGCTGATAGACTTCTACGACAGAATTGCATGTTTTTAGGAGATGCACCTGTGAACATTTTTGTAGGAAATCTGCCGTATTCATCCAGCGAAGAACAATTAGAGGAGTTATTCGGGAGATATGGCAAAGTAGACTCTGTGCGAATCATATCTGATCGTGATACGCGGAGGTCTCGTGGCTTTGCTTTTGTAGAAATGCCTGATGAAAATGAAGCAAAATCAGCAATTGAAGCACTCAATGGTACCAATGTAGGTGGAAGAGATATCAAAGTGAACGAAGCCAGACCTAAGGAGGAATCCGCACCGCGCAGAAGCCGTAATCGTTATAGATAAATATTTTAGAAAAAAGTTTATATAAGACGATTATAAAAACATGCTCACTTTCGTTTGAAAGTGAGCATGTTGCTTTTATAGGTGCAATAAATTAACTTTTACCTTCTTCGCTAGGCTTATATTCCCGTGTGATATGTTCTTTCAAGTCTTCAAACTCCCAGTGAACCTTCCTTGTTTCTCGTTGAACAAATAAATATGCCTGGTCTGCAAAATGAGGTGAATTTTCATCTTGTGTAGCACTTCCAAATTGATGAATGGCTCGTGAATGCACCTTTCCATCTTTATCCCAGGTTACCAACAATACATAAGAATCACCTGCTTGACCTTCTAAATATTTACCTGTCCAATTCCCATACACACAGTAAAGCAAATCTGGACCTCCACCTAACCCGAGATTCACCTTTCCCCTTACAAGTCGGTTTATCTCTTTCCATGGCACATCTACTTTCCCGTGAATCGAATAAAGTAAATGTGCTTTATTTCTAAATAGTTTGAATAAATCTGGAATAGGACGGTCAAATATCTCCGCACGGACAACCGGTTCCATAGTTAAAATCGCTATGCCTGCTGCAAGATTATCAGGGTCCGCTTTTAAGTCCCATCCTTTAACAAGTTCCAATGCCTGTCTTTCAATATCATCTTCCGGTTGAAATTCTTCAATAATTTTTCTTACATATTTTGCTGCCATCGAATTTTTCGAGTAGGTCCAATCAAACTTATATTCATAAAACTCTTCCTCAGTTATGGACTCATCGTCTCCTAATAGTTCTAAAAGTCGTATTGCCCGATTGGTCATAAATTCTGGCGGCTCAATTCTGAGGGTTGGGGAATAGTCATTTGGATTGGGATTATCAGCACCAATAGTTGTCTGGAATGGAGTCGAGTTACAATTCTGGATAAATCCAGACGCAGGATTTTTTACTTGTGGAAGTTTTTCAAAAGGTAAATATTCAGTCCACAATGTTTCCGAGGTGTCGCCGGGCAAAATACCTTGCCAATTATATTTTTCAGAACGAATAGGTAAAAGAGCATTATAGATATACCAGATATTCCCTTTGCAATCTGCATATCCAATGTTAAAAGAGGGGATACCACGAATTCTTACTGCTTGTTCAAATTCATCAATATTTGTCGCCTTATCCATCCGATACCATTGCTCTACCTGTTTAATATTCCCATAGCCTGCATATCTAATTGCATAAACACCATGAGGACGACGAATGGCAGGACCATACTCACAAAATAAAATTTCGCGTGGAATTCTAATAAGATATTTGTCAAATACCTTAACGGGAATTTGAACTACTTTCCGTTTAAATTCTTTCCACTTACCATCAAAACGATATTGATTCGGATTATCAGGGTTTATTGTTAACTCATACACATCTACTAAATCCGGCATATTGACGGTGTGTGCCCATCCCAGATAAGCATTATGCCCATGAAGAATAACAGGAGAGCCAGGGAAAACGCTACCTGTAATATCCCAACCTTCCTCACTTTTAAGTCGAGCCTCATACCACGCTACGGGCCCTGTCCACGGCTGATGAGAGTTAACATCTAAAAAGGTTGAACCATCCGCAGTGCGTTTTGGACTTATAGCGAAAGTATTTGAGCCAAGTGGTAGGTTTTCCATAATTTCTTTGAGAGGTGAAGATTCATCATTTTTACCTAACATCTTTGGTGTCTCGATATTTGGTCTATGACGGGACCTGAAAAGAGGTTCAATATACCTGTTTAGACCAAAGAAAAGTGGTGATGAGGATACAAAACCTGCAACTATATCTTTTCCTGATACAGGGAATATATCCCAACATGTAACCTTATCAGGATGTAGCGCTGCATAATGATTCACTCCTTCTGCATAAGCCTCACAAATTGCTCTGACTTCCGGAGAAAGGTCAGATTCATATCGTTCATCTATAATTTCTCGTGTATTTAAAAGTTCTAACATGTAGTCAAATACAAAGCCTCTGAAACCTTCTATTTGTCCGCTTTTTTTTCTGATTAAAGTCAATACTTCCAGCCCGGTTTTAAAGTCATCCTCACATTGAGCATACGCCAGACCATAAGCAACATCTATATCTTTTTTCCCGTAAATATGAGGAACACCCCATTCATCTCGGTAAATAGTAACATCATATTTGCCCTGTGGAGGAATTAATTGTTCAAGTGGTGGCGGAGTAGATGGCTTTATCCTTTCACAACTTAGTAAAATTGAAGAAATAAAAACGGTTGTTAATAAAATAAGAAGTAAACAAATTTTATTACCCATACATTTTCTCCTGATACAGATTAACAAGTAGACATTGCTATGAAAGGATAAGTTTCAAAAAGGAAAAAGAAGTGCTATAAAAAATATTTATCTAATGGGAATAAATGGAAACCAGATAGAAATCTTTTGGCGTGGGGACAGGAAAGCACCATTAAAATTAGCGTTGGTTATAATAGCACCTTCGAGATTCGCATCTTTTAAAAAAGCATTAGATAAATTTGCATAACTTAAATTAGCCTCTCTTAAATCTGCATGCGATAAGTTTGCCATAAATAAATCTGCTTCGCTTAAATATGCTTTCCTGAAAATACATTTTGTTAAATCGGAACTTCTAAATTTAGCGCGATATAAATTGCTATTTGAAAAGTTAAATTCCTGCATCACTCGATTTGAAAAATCAACTTCATTTAATATGGCATAAGAAAAAATAGCACCGTCTAATGTCGTATCTATAAATTTTACCATTGTTAAATCCGCTTCATGAAAATTAGCGTCACGCAAGTCTGATTTGATAAATGAGGCACTGTGAAGATATGCCTTCTCAAAATTTGCCCTTCTAAGGTCCGTCTCACTGAAAATACAATGACGCATATCGCACATCTTAAAATTAATCCCAGCAAAACTTTTTTTTGAAAAGTTTAAACCGCTTAAATCAGGCGAAATTGCAGAGTCTCTTGCTCTCCATTGATTCCAGACTTTAACACCTGCTTCTAATATACTAACATGCTCTTTGTATGCCATTACCACTACCTATAAAAAAATTAGTTTATTATTAGTATAATAACAAAAATATATAGATTGTCAAAAATAATTATACTCGTTTTAACCTTAAAAGACTTGAAATAATAAAACAATTAAAATTTTAATAATGCCCATATCTTCTGTCTGCTAAAAATATCAAAAAATTATTAATTCCTACTTATGTTAATTGGAAAGGGACTCTAAAAATATTTTTATAAGGAGACAAAATCCTTAATTGTCAGAGGACGGTAGGTTGTAGTATAAGGGATTAAAAGAATCCTTAAAGATAGTTTTATCTTTTTGGAACCAGTCTAATACTTTATCAGCTGGGCTTTTGTTA
>Ga0208826_1000469_pt1 | contig 42001 bp, 38 predicted proteins | sample AD_UKC115_MetaG_FD_184451 | JGI IMG/M metagenome (GOLD analysis project Ga0208826, IMG submission 184451) | Active sludge microbial communities of municipal wastewater-treating anaerobic digesters from Hong Kong - AD_UKC115_MetaG (SPAdes)... | ecosystem: Engineered > Bioreactor > Anaerobic >... | reverse complement strand
CCTGCGCGTGTCGAACAGGTGCGCAAGCGGTTTGACGTGCCCGGCATCGCGATCGCGATCGTGAAGGACGGTCGGGTCGTGCTGGAACAGGGTTTCGGTCTGCGCGAAATCGGCAAGCCCGATCCGGTCGATGCGCATACCTTGTTCGCGATCGCCTCCAATACCAAGGCGTTCACGGCGGCGTCGTTGGCGATGCTGGCCGACGCGAAGAAGTTGTCGCTGGACGATCGCGTGATCGAGCATCTGCCCTGGTTTGCGATGAGCGATGCCTACGTGACCCGCGAAATGCGCGTGCGCGATCTGCTCGTGCATCGCAGCGGCCTCGGTCTGGGGGCGGGCGATATGCTGTTCTGGCCGGCGACGACCTACACCACCGAAGAAGTCGTGCGGCGTTTGCGCGATGTGCCGTTGAAAACGAGTTTCCGCAGCGCCTATGCCTACGACAATATTCTGTATGCGGTCGCCGGCCTCGTCATCGAGCAGGCCTCGGGGCAGCGCTATGCCGACTTCGTGCGCGAGCGCATTTTTGCCCCGCTCGGCATGAGCGAAACGCGGATCAACAGCGAGTCGCTCGCGGGCGCCGCCGACATCGCCGTCGGTCACGCGAAATTCGATTTCACCGCGCTCAAGCCGGTTCCGGCGATGTCGTGGTCGAACAATTCCGCGGCGGGCGGCATCTATTCGAACGTGCACGATCTGACGCGCTGGGTGCGCATGCAGCTCGACGGCGGCGCGATGGCGCAAGCGGCCGATGGCAAGGAACAACGTTTGTTCAGCGCCGAGCGCCAGCGCGAGATGTGGTCGCTGATCACGCCCATCCCCATCGCCAAGCCCATCGTGCCCGAGCTTGCGCCGACGATGCCGAATTTCTTCGGCTATGGCGAAGGCTGGTTCGTCGGCGATTACCGCGGTCGCAAACTGGTTTGGCACACGGGCGGCTGGCCGGGCATGGTCTCGCGCATCACGCTGGTTCCTGAAGAAAAGCTCGGCATCATCGTGCTGACCAATCAGGAAGTCGGCGCGGCTTACAGCGCCCTCACCTACGGCATTCTCGACGATTATTTGCTGGCTGCGGACCAGCCGCATCCCGACTGGGTCGCGGCGTATGCCGCGGCAGTGGAGAAAACGCAGTCGCGCGCCGATGAAGGTTGGCAGAAGCATGTGGCCGCGCGCGATGCGACATCGAAGCCGTCGCTGGCGTTGGAAAAATACGCCGGCACCTACCGCGACGTGTGGTACGGCGACATCGTCATCGCCCAGGAACGCGGCAAGCTCGTCATGCGGTTTTCCAGGACGGCGCAGCTCGTCGGCGATCTCGAACCGTGGCAGCACGACACGTTTTTCGTGCGCTGGCGCGATCGCTCGCTCAACGCCGATGCGCTGCTGACGTTCGCGTTGACGCCCGACGCCGGCATCCGCGAAGCGCGCATGGAAGCGGCGTCGTCGTTGACCGATTTCAGTTTCGATTTTCAGGACCTTCGCCTGCTGCCGGTGAGCGACGCGCATTGAGCATGAAAATCGCGCTCGCGCAGTGGCGTATCGAAGCGCCCGCCACGTTCGACGAATTCGCCGAACGTGTGTCGGGCGAGATTGCGAGGGTGGCGGCGCAGGGTGCGCAGATCGTGGTGCTGCCGGAATATCTTGCACTGGAGCTGGCCGCCACACTCGATGCGACGACGCGTGCGGACTTTGCCGCCACGCTCGCCGCCTTGCAGCGCACGCACGGCGATTGGCTGAATCTGTTCGCTGAGCTTGCCCGCACGCAGACCATTTATCTGCTTGCCGGCACATTTTTGCTCGCGCAAACGAACGGCAAATATCGCAACCGCGCGTATTTCTTTGCGCCGGATGGTGCGTACGGTTTTCAGGACAAATTGACCCTGACCGGTTTTGAAAAATCGGCGGGCATGATCGAGCCCGGTGATGCGCTCAAGGTGTTCGACACCGCGCATGGCCGCATTGGCATCGCCATCTGTTACGACAGCGAGTTTCCGCTGTACGCGCGCGCGCAACGCGAGGCCGGTGCGCGCCTGCTGCTCGTGCCGAGTTGTACGGATACCGAAGCCGGGGCCTCGCGCGTGCGCATCGGGTGCATGGCGCGCGCGCTGGAGAACCGCCTCTACGTCGCGCAATCCGTCACCGCGGGCGCGGCGCCCGACAATCCGGCATTGGATAGCAACACCGGCCGTGCAGCGGTGTACGCGCCGAGCGATGTCGGCCTGCCCGACGATGGCGTGATCGCCATTGCGCAAGCCGGTGCGGCGTGGCTGATCGCCGAGATCGACCCCGTCGCGCTCGATGCCACCGCGGCGAATGCGCAAGTGGCCGTGCCGACCGACTGGGGTGCGCAGTCGCGACCGAGTGTGACGCGCGCCAAGGTCGAATCGATGTAGCGATCGGCGAGAAGGCGGGCGCGATGCGGGCGTTGCGTCAAACGCGCATCGATGCGGCTATCCCGAGCGAAGCGGTTGCCAATGCGCAGCCGGCCAGCGCTGCCGCCAGCACGTCGCTCGGATAGTGCAGGCCGAGCACCACGCGCGACGCGGCAACGAGCAGGGCGAACGGAACCAGTAGCGGCGCGAGCAACGGGAAATATGCGAGCGCAACGAGGGTGAAGGTCACCGCGTGCAAGGTGTGGCCCGAGGGGAAACTGAATTCATCGAGCGGCATCGCCCGTGGCACGATTTCGCGATGCGTGCGGAACGGACGTGGGCGTCGCGTGCTGCGCTTGAGTCCGCGATACAGAACGGCCGCGATGCCGCCGGTCAGGCTCATCTGCAATGCCACGGCGGGCCCCTGCGATCCGCCGAAGAGGGCGATCGCCGCCATCAACGTGTACCAGAACGCGCCGTCGCCCAGCCGGCTGATGACGCCGAAGAAACGTGCCACCGCGCGCCGTGCGCCCCAGTGATTCGCGCGCAGGCACAGGCGCGCATCGAACGGGAGATCAGACCATCGCGGCATCGTGTTCATGGCGTACCCGCGCGGAGGAGATCGGCTTTGAGGCGGCACTCGTCGCCGGCGTGCGACAGCCCGGCAAGCAATGCGGCGAAACTCGCCGCGACCGCGGCGGGGTCGAGACCGTCGACGGCGGCGACGGCGGCAGCGCGGCATTCCGGACGGGTCACGTCGCGGCGCACCAGATCGAGCGCAGCATGCACGAAGGCTTCCTCATCGCCGAATGGCACGCAGCGTCCACAGGCGAAGGTGAGGTGCTCGCGCGCCGCGCCGTAGTCGAAAGCGACGGTTGGCAGGCCGCTGGCGAGCGCTTCGAGCGTGACGTTGCCGAAGGTTTCGGTCAGGCTTGGGAATGCGAACAGATCGGCGCTGGCGAAGTGCCGCGCAAGGTCGATGCCACGCCGAATACCGGTGAAGATGAAATCCGGATTTTCCGCTGCGAGTTTCGCCCGCGATGGGCCGTCGCCGATCCAGACATAGCGCGCGCCGCGATGGATTTTTTCGATCTCGCGAAAGGTGCGCACCGCGAGCGGCAGATTTTTCTCCGGCGAAATGCGACCGACGTAGAGCATCGCGATCTGGCCGGGGGCCAGCCCCCATTGCGCGCGCAAGTCGTCGTCGCGGCGACGCGGCGAAAACAGCGTCGTGTCCACCGCACGGCGCAGCAAGGCGACGTTGCCGAACTGATTGCGGACGAGAAACTCGCGCAACTCGTTTGTCGGCACGAGGGTGGCGGCGGCTTGCCGATGGAAGCGACGCAGATAGGCGAATACGGCCGGGGTGAGAAACCCCAATCCGTAGTGGTGCGCGAAATCGTCGAAGCGCGTGTGGAAGCCGGTCGCCGTCGGAATGCCGAGACGACGCGCCACACGCAGCGCCGAGTAACCGAGCGGGCCTTCGGTGGCGACATAGATGGCATCCGGGCATTCGTCTTTCCAGAGTTTGCGCAAACGGCTCGGCGTGGGCAGGCCGAATTGCAGGTCGCGGTATTTCGGCAGGCGTGCGCCACGTACGAGAATGTCGGCGCCGTCCTCGGCGGCAATGTCGTCGCGCTGGCGCGGTCGCACCAACTGCACGGCGTGCCCGGCTTCGCGCAAGCCTTGCGCCAGACTGGCGACGGTCAAGGCCACGCCATTGACTTCCGGCGGGTAGGTTTCGGTGACCATGGCGATGCGCATCGACGGACTCCATGCGGTTTCTTCTGGATGCGTCGGCACGCTAGCGCTGCGTGGTGTACGCGATGTGACGAAATGGCGTCGATCGCGTGACGGCGGCGCGGGTTGTCGCGATGGCTCGCTTCGGCATTCGTGGCGACGAATGCCGGCGAGGGACGAGCACGGAGCGGAGGGGCGCGACAGTTACGTTGCTGCGGCTTCCGCGAGGTGCGGCGAGGTATCGGATGCGGTTTCGCGCGCTTGCCGTTGCAGCGCCCACAGTGCGGAGTAGCGGCCACCGCGGGCGAGCAGTGTCGCGTGCGCGCCGCGTTCGACGAGGCGACCGTGTTCGAGCACGATGATCTCGTCGGCGTCGACGATGGTGGAGAGACGGTGCGCGATGATCAGCGTGGTGCGTGCGCGCGCGATTTCGGCCAGCTCGTTCTGGATGATTTTCTCGGTGCGAGTGTCGAGCGCGCTGGTGGCTTCGTCGAACACGAGGATCGCGGGATTCTTCAGCACCGTGCGCGCGATCGCCACGCGCTGCTTTTCGCCGCCGGACAATTTCAATCCGCGTTCGCCGACCTGGGTGTCGTAGCGCTGCGGCAGCGACATCACGAAATCGTGGATGTGCGCGGCGCGCGCGGCGACCTCGACTTCCTCGCGCGTTGCGCCGGGCCGACCATAAGCGATGTTGTAGTAGATCGTGTCGTTGAACAGCACCGTGTCCTGCGGCACGATGCCGATCGCGGCACGCAGGCTTTGCTGCGATACCGCGCGGATATCCTGTCCATCGATGGCGATGCGTCCGGCGGAAACATCGTAGAAACGGAACAGCAGGCGTGACAGGGTCGATTTTCCCGCGCCGGTGGTGCCGACCACGGCGAGGGTTTTTCCGGGTGGGATGGAAAAATCCACGTCGTGCAATATCTGTCGTTCCGGGTCGTAGGCGAACGACACGTTTTCGAAGCGCACCTCGCCGCCAGCGACGCGCAGCGGCGGCGCCTCGGGGGCATCGCGCACCTCGGCATGCTCGTCGAGCAGGGCGAACATGCGTTCCATGTCGATCGCGCCCTGCTTGATCTGGCGGTAGGTGAAGCCGAGCATGTTCAACGGAATCGAGAGTTGCAGCAGCAAGGTGTTGACCAGCACCAGATCGCCGACCGTGAGCGTGTGCGCCACCACGCCCGAAGCCGCCATCGCCATCAGCGCGGTCAAGCCGGCGGCGATGACCAACGCCTGTGCGCTGTTGAGCACGGCGAGCGAGCTTTCGGTTTTCACCGCGGCGTCTTCGTAGCGGCGCAATTCGGTGTCATAGCGGCGCGCCTCGAATTCCTCGTTGCCGAAATACTTGACCGTTTCGTAGTTGAGCAGGCTGTCGACCGCGCGGGCGTTGGACAGGCTTTCCACCTCGTTCATCGCGCGCACGCCGGCGGTACGCCATTCGCTGATCCAGATCGTGGCGATGATGTAGACGGCCATCGTGAGCAACGTGACGACGGCGTAGCGCCAATCCAGTTCGCGCATCAACAAGACGGTGACGAGGCCGATTTCGACCAAGGTCGGCAAAATGTTGAACACCACCCAGCCCAACAGGTTGTAGACGCCGCGCGTGCCGCGCGAGATGTCGCGACCGACGCCGCCGGTGTGGCGTTCGAGATGAAAACGCAACGACAGCGCGTGCAGGTGTCGGAATGCTTCCACGCCCGAGCTGCGCATCGCGCGCTGGGCGACGCGCTCGAACACGGTGTCGCGCAATTGCCCGAACAGGGTGCCGATCAGGCGCAGCAAACCGTAGCCGGCGATCAGCGCGATCGGCACGGTCAGCATGGCGATGCGCGGATCCAGATGATCGACGATCGCCTTCAGCGACAGCGGTACGCCAATGGTGGCGAGCTTGGCGACGATCAGAAGGCCCAGCGAAACGGCGACGCGTCCGCCATGTTCGCGCAGATAAGGCGCGATGCGGCGCAGGGTCGAGGGAATCGAAGTGGAAGATAGGGGCATCGGATTCAAGTGTGGGCGCAAACGCCTTGCGCAAGCTCGCCGCGGGTTATCGGCGTATTATCGGAGCAACCCCGTCATTGGAGAAACGCCATGCGTTCGATCGTGCTTGTCGGTGCCATTTTGCTGGTCGCCCAGGCCATGGCCGAGGATCTCGCGCCGCTCAAGGCACCGCATGGTGCCCGCGTGTACATCGTCTCTCCGGCCAACGGCGCCACGGTGGGGCAAGATGTGCATGTCGTGTTCGGCGTCGAAGGCATCGCGGTCGCGCCGGCGACCGACGCGACGGCGGGTACTGGTCATCATCATCTGCTGATCGACGTGGCGGACTTGCCGTCGGCAGGCGCGCCGATTCCCGCCGACGCCCAGCACAAGCATTACGGCAAGGGCCAGACGGACGATATCGTCCATCTGACGCCCGGCGACCACACGTTGCAGCTCGATTTCGCCGACTACCGGCACGTGCCGTTCGATCCGCCGCTGCTGTCGAAGAAAATCGTCATCCACGTCAAGTGAGGCTTTTCTCAGTGCGATAGATCGATGGCATAGACGGCCGTGCCGTCGCCGTTGTCCTTGACCTGCGTGATGTCGCTCAAACCGGCAGCGTGCGCGACACCGAGTTTGCCGGCGGCGGAGGTGAACACGATCGGGCCGGCGGGTTTTGTCTTGACGAAATGCCAGCTGCGCGGGTTGCCGAATGCCGTGCGTGCGATCTCGCCGTGCTGGCGGATGAAATCGATCAGCGCATCGCGATTGGTGTCGGGCGCGGAGAACACGATGTTGCGGCCATCGAGCCCCGGAAATCCGCCGCCGCCGCTGGCGCGGTAGTTGTTCGTCACGACGATGAACGCCTGATCCGCGCGCACGGGTTTGCCGCGATATTTCAGATCGACGATGCGCTGGCCGGCCGGTTGGGTCACGTCGATGATCCAGGTCAAATCGCCCAGCAGGACGTCGAAATTGTAGGTCGGGAATTTCGTGTTGACGAGTTCCTGACTCGCGCTTTTTGCCGGATCGATACGGTGAAACCAGTGCGCCGAGGTTTCCAGCCACGCTTTCACGCCGGCACCGTCCACCTTCACCGCCGTCAGCGTATTCGGATAGAGGTACAGATCGGCGGCATTGTTGATCGCGAGCGTGCCGGCAGGAACATCGGTGTAGTCGTTCGGGCCGCCGAAGCCGGCCTTGAACGGCGAGGCCGCGCCAAGCACCGGCAGGGCGGCGTATTGGGGCAAATTTTCCTTGATGTATTTCTGCGCGTAGTCGCGCTCGGCCGCGGCGACGAGCGCCAGCGCCGAGGTATCGCCGACGGCGACAAAGTACGTGCTCATGTCGAAATCGCTGCGACCGATCGGCGTTTTCACGTAGTCGATCGCGCCGAGATGTTCGTGTCGGGCCGATTCTTCGATGTGCTCGTCGACGGCAGCGTAGTCGCCATCGGCGCCTTTGACCGACCGCACCTCGGATTTGCTCGCCGTACGGTCGATCTGCCAGCGACCATTTTCCCAGACCAGGGCGAGGTCGATCACGCCGAGACTTTTGCCGAAGTAGTTGCCCATCACGGCCGGCACGCCGCGCACGAAGCCGCGCGCGTTGTCGACCTCGGTCATGTGCGCATAACGCGACTTCGGGTTGGTCGGATTCGGGAAAATGTCGTGCGAGTGGCCGAGCATCACGACATCGATGCCGGGTACGCCGGCCAGATGCCAGCCGGCGTTTTCCAGCCGCTCCGAATAAGGCGCGGGGTTGAGCCCGCAATGGCAGATCGCGACAACGATATCCGCGCCGGCGACCTTGACCTCAGGCAGGTATTTTTGCGCTGCCTCGACAATGCCGAGAACCTTGACCTTGCCGTCCAGATTGCGTTTGTCCCAATCGAGAATCCAAGTCGGCGTGAAGCCCAGCACGCCGACCTTGATCGGCGCTTCGACGATTTTCCCGTCGGCGGTTCGGGTCTTGAGCGTGTGCGTCAGAACCTTCCACGGCGCGAACAACGGCTTGCCGTCTTTCGCGCCGAACACGTTCGACAACACGAGCGGAAAGCGCGGGCCTTGGCAATGCTCGCTCGGCACGCCGGGCACATCGAACGCTGTGCCCGTGACCTGGCTGAGAAACGGCAGGCCGTAGTTGAACTCATGGTTGCCGATCGTGCCGGCGGCATAGTCGAGTGCATCCATGGCTTTGTACACGGCCAGTTCCTGCGTGCAGGCTATCGGCTTCACCAAGGCCTGGTAATCCGCGAGCACGGTGCCCTGGATCGTGTCGCCCGCGTCGAACAGCAGGGTGTTGGCGAATTCCTTGCGCGCGGCATGAATCAGCGTCGCCGTGCGTTCGAGACCGAGGCTCTTGTCTTCGGCGAGCTTGTAGTAGTCGTAGCTCATCACGTTGGAGTGGATGTCGGTCGTCTCCAGCAGGGCGAGTTGCGCGTGCGTGCCGGCCGCCGGGGCGAGCGGTGCCTGCGGCTTGCGATCGGGCGCGGCACAGCCAGCGAGAAATGCCGCTGCGATTGCGGCAAGAAGCCATCGTTTCATCGTGGTGCTCCATCGCGGAAAAGCGCAGTTTAGCGCGCCTTCTGTTACTCTTTGCGCCCATTTTTCGATGCGCTTCAGGCAATGACCGTCCGCACCCGTTTTGCCCCCAGTCCCACCGGCTTTCTGCACATCGGCGGCGCGCGCACGGCGCTGTATTGCTGGCTGGAAGCGCGGCGTCGCGGCGGCGCATTCATTCTGCGCATCGAAGACACCGATCGCGAGCGTTCGACCGATGTCGCGGTACAGGCCATTCTCGATGGCATGCACTGGCTCGATCTCGACGCCGATGAGGGGCCGTACTATCAGACCTTGCGCATGGAGCGCTACCAGCGCGTTGCCGACGAATTGGTGCGCGCAGGCAAGGCGTACTACGCCTACGAAACCAAGGACGAACTCGAAGCCATGCGCAATGCCGCGATGGCGGCGAACCAGAAGCCGCGTTACAACGGCTATTACCGCGACCGCAACGAACCGCTGCGCGAGGATCCCAACCGCGTCATCCGCTTCAAGAACCCGCACGGCGGCAGCGTCGTGTTCGAGGACAAGGTCAAGGGCCGCGTGGAGTGGAGCAACGAGGAGTTGGACGACCTCGTCATCTTTCGTTCCGACGGATTTCCCACTTACAACTTCGCCGTGGTCGTCGACGACATCGACATGGGCATCACCGAGGTGATCCGCGGCGACGATCACGTCAACAACACGCCGCGCCAGATCAACATCTACCATGCGCTCGGTGCGCCGCCGCCCGCATTCGCGCACCTGCCGATGATTCTGGGCGCCGACGGGCAGAAGCTGTCGAAACGCCACGGTGCGGTCAGCGTGATGCAGTATCGCGACGACGGCTTTCTGCCGCACGCGCTGCTCAACTACCTCGTGCGTCTGGGCTGGTCGCATGGCGATCAGGAGATTTTTTCGCGCGCGCAGATGATCGATCTGTTCGACGTGGGCGATGTGAACAAGGCCGCATCGCGCTTCGATCTGGACAAGCTCAAGTGGCTCAATGCGCATTACATCAAGCATGAGGATCCGCGCGAATTGGCCAGCGAATTCGAGTGGCACCTGCGCTTGCAGGGGCTCGATCCTGCCAATGGCCCGGCGCCGGCCGACGTGATCCTCGCGATGCGCGAGCGCGCGCACACGCTGCGCGAAATGGCCGAAAAAGCCAGCGTCTGGTATGGGCCGATCAGCGCGTGGGACGAGGCTGCGGTTGCCAAACATTTGAAAACCGCAACCGCCGCGCCTGCCCTGCACGCGGTACATGCGCAACTCGCGGCGTCGAACGATTGGAATGTCGAAAACGTCCACAAGGCCATTCAAGACGCCGCCGCCGCCATCGGCGAGGGAATGGGCAAGGTCGCGCAGCCGCTACGCGTGGCGATGACCGGCACCCAGGTGTCGCCGTCGATCGATCATACGGTGTATCTCGTGGGTCGCGATCGCGCGCTCAAGCGCATCGAGCACGCGATCACGCTCGCGAGCGGCTGACGCGCGATGGCGCTGCCGCCCGTCTGCGACCTCACGGCGCTGTCGCAAGCGCTGTCATCGAGCGACCCTGACGAGCAAATGCGTACGCTCGACGCCTGCATGGCGGTGCTGACCGATCCGACGCTCTGGTTGTGGATGCTGGCGTTCACCGTCATCAGTGCGCTGGTGGGCGCGCTGATCGGCAAGATGAAGCATGCCGTCCTGCGCGACACGCTGCTTGGCCTTGCATTCGGCCCCGTCGGCTGGGCGATCTCGCTGATGCTGCCTGCGAAAAAAATGTAGCGCGACGCTCGCTACGCTTGTGATCGGTCAAAACGTCAGCACGCTGGATCAGTGGCGTTGCGAAAGCCGCGCGCGCAGGTCCGCGGCATAGGGTGACGTCGATGCCTTGATCAGCGGTTCGATTTCCACCGTGAGCGTGTGCGCTTCGTCGTGTTTGCCTTGTGCGGCGAGGGCCGTGATCAGCGTCACTTTGACTTCGAGCACGCGCGGATCGGCGGCGGTAAATGGCGGGCTGCGTACCGCCAACGCCTCACGCAACAGCGCTTCGGCTTCCTCGGGCTTGCCGAGTGCGAGGCGGGTGCGGGCGTGCGCGAACAACACGCTGCCCAGCCGGAAGTGGTGCGGTTTGTAGGCTTTGCGCGCATAGGCCAGTGCCGCAGCGGCGGTGGCGTCGGCGTTGGCGATGTCGCCCGCGTCGAGCTGCGCTTCGCTCAAATTCGCCAACACTTGCGGGCGGAACGTGTCGGTGTCTTTGGCCGGGTTCAGGCACGCATCCTGGGTCAACGCATGTAGCTGCTCGACGGCTTCGGTGCTGTGGTGTTCAAGGCGCAAGTTTTGACCCAGCTTCTGGCGCAGTCCACAGGCGCGGGGTGCGGTGTCCGATGCGTGTTCGAGGCTGATCGCAAGCGCCTCGCGCAATTGGGCATCGGATTCCTGGTAGCGACCGAGCAGTTGCAACGTCACGGCCAAATCCTGGTGCGCGGGCACGCTGCTCGCGCTGCGCGCGCCTTGCGATTGCTCGATCAACGCCAACGCCCGGCGCAGCGCGGTGGCGGATTCATCGAAGCGACCCAGTTCGCGATAGTCCACTCCCGCGAAAAAATACTGGCTGCTTTTTTTCATTGCACTGGCATCCTTGCTCGCGTCGATTTGCGCGAGCAGCGCAAGGCGCTGCGGCAGGGCATCGGCATAGCGGCCGGAGTATTCGATTGCGGAAATCAGGTTGTTGCGCACCGTCGCAATGTCGCGATGTTCCGGGCCGAGCGCGGCGATCAAAACCTCCAGCGCCTTGCCGAACGCATCCTCAGCGCGGCTGTAGTCGCCGCTGGCGAAGTACAGATTGCCCATCGCGCTCAAAACATGCGAGGCATGGTAACTGTGCTCGCCGTAGATGCGCTGCATGATTGCCAGCGCCTTGGCGAGGGATTGCGCATCGTCCTCGTAGCGTTCGAGGCGCTCTTGCGCATCGCCGAGTTGAATCCATTCCTCGGCTACAGCGTCGCTGTGCTCGCCGAGTAACGCTTGGTCCTGCACTACGGTTTGGCGCATCAGGTTGGCTGCGCCTTCGATATCGCCCAAGTGCGTCAAGTTTTCGCCGACGATGCGATGAGCGCGGGCGATGTACTCGGCGTTGCGCTGCGGCTCGCTTGCAAGCAGGGCCAGCGCTTCGCGCGCGTGCGCAAGCGAGGCTGCGAACGTGGCCTTGGAGTCCGCTTCCATTGCGGCGACGGCGACGAGCACGCGCCCGCGTACGTCGCTCGGCACGCTTGCGCCCGCGCTGAGGGCGAGTGCGCGCTGCAACAAAACCTCGCCGTGCGCGGTGTCGCCGAGGTCGCGATGCAGTTGGCCCAGCAATGCGGTGATGTCGGCTTGAAGTGCGGGCCGATCATCCAGGCGACCTTCGATTTGCCACTCGCCTTTGTCCAGCAAGGCGCGCGCAGTGATGGGCTGCCCGTGGTTTTCGTCGGGATCGGCTTGCTTGAGCACGTCGACGAGAAATTTGCGCACGGCATCGGCGCGCAGGGCTTCGTCGTGCGCGATGCGCGATTGCTCCTGTGCCACGTGTGCCTGTTGCAGGCTGATGAGGGTTGCGGCGATGCACACGGCAAAGGCGATGACGGCGGCGGCAAGCGCGTAGCGATGGCGGCGCGCGTACTTGTGCAGTCGATACCACAGGCTGTCGCCGCGTGCAGCGATGGGGCGACCGGCGAGATAGTTGCGGATGTCGCGCGCGAGCGCCTCGGCGGAGGCATAGCGGCGCGGCGCGTCGTGGGCGAGTGCGGTCAGTGCGATGCGGTCGAGGTCGCCGCGCAGCGCACGTCGGCGCGTGTTGGCGCGGCTCGTGGTGTGCTCGATCACGGCGCTGGGCGGTGACGGTTCGGTGGTCGGTTGCGAGGCATCGGCTGGCGCGCGGCGTGGTCGCGCATCGGTCAACAGCTCGTACAGGACGACGCCGAGCGCATACACATCGGTTGCCGTGGTGATCGTGCCGCCGCTGAACTGTTCCGGTGCGGCGTAGGCGGGCGTAAGCAGGCGCAGCGCGGTTTGCGTGGTGGCGGCATCCTCGTTCGTCGCCAGCACTTTGGCGATGCCGAAGTCGAGCAGTTTCGGCACGCCGTCGGCCTTGATGAAAATGTTGGAAGGTTTCAGGTCACGATGCACGATGAGATGCTGATGCGCGTATTGCACGCCATCGCAAACCTGGGCGAATAATTCAAGGCGTGCGCGCAAGTCCAGCGCATGCGTGCGCGCGTAATCGAGAATCGGCACGCCTTCGACGTATTCCATGACCAGATACGGCGCACCGCTCGCATCAACGCCGCCGTCGATCAGGCGCGCGATGTTCGCGTGCTCAAGGCCCGCGAGGATCTGGCGCTCGTGGCGAAAGCGTTGCAGCAGGTTCGGTGTGGGCCACGCCAGCCATTTGATCGCAACCCGCTGCTCGAATTCGCCGTCGCAGCGCTCCGCCAGCCATACCTCACCCATGCCGCCGCTGCCGATTTTCGACAACAGCCGATACGGCCCGACGTTGCCTTCGCGCACAGGCTCATTGCCGTCGTGGCTGGCGAGCTGCGGCGCGTTGAGGTAATCCTCGCTCGGGGCTGCCTGTTCGAGCAGCATGTGGCGTAACCATATTGCCGCCTCGGCGTGCTCGGTAGGCAGAGAATCGATCCATTGCGCGCGCGCCGCAGGCGGCACATCCAGCACTTCGTCGAGCAGGCGCGAGAGCGTCGGCAGCAGTTCGGGTGGGCAGGGGTCGTGGGTCACGGTCGCGGAAATCCGATGGCAATGCGGTGGACAACGACGAATGGCACTCGATCAGGACAGCGTTTGCGTTTTGGTCAGTCGAGCAGAATTTCGCGCAGCAGCAGGCGCGCTTTTTCCCAGTCGCGGCGCACGGTGCGCTCGGTCACACCCAGCACTTCGGCGATCTCGCTCTCGGTCAAGCCGCCGAAATAGCGAAGTTCGACCACACGCCCGAGCCTGGGCAGCCGCTGTTCGAGTTCGCGCAATGCTTCGTCGAGGCGCACCGGTTCGATGTCGGGCAATTCTTCGCCGACGGCGGAGGAATCCAGTGTGGCATCGGTTGCTCCGCTGCCGCGTTTTTGGCGACCGCGGCTCTTGGCAATATCCAGAATCACCGAACGCATCGCCTTGGCGGCGTAGGCGAAAAACTGCCGACGCTCATCGATTTTGAGCGTCTTCACCGCCGAGAGTTTGAGCCAGGACTCGTGTACGAGGGCGGTCGTGTCGATCAGTCTGGTCGAGTTGGCGTTGCGGATTCGCACATGCGCGAGCGCTTTGAGTTCGGCGTAGACGCCAGGCCAGGCGGCATCGTCACCAACGAAGGCCGGAACGTCTGCGATAGCTGGGGTCGACTCGGGCATGGCGTTGTCCGATCACTGCCAAAAACCGTTCGCCCTGACGATGGCACGGGCGATGCGAAGCCACACGGCCAGCCACGTTTTCACTTTGCCTGCCGAGGAATCAAGCGCAAACGAATGCGGCGACCGGGCTTTATTGTGTCGCATGTGAGCCCACTTGCGCTAGGATGAGCGCCGCCATGTCTGCCAAGCTCGCCAGCGCGCATCATCACCGCCATGACGCCCGCGCCTTCGTGCACGAAGTGACGGTGGCGTGCGAAATGCGCGGATTGCGCCTGACCGAAATCCGTCGGCAGGTGCTCGAATTGATTGCCGGCTCGGAAAAACCCGTCAAGGCTTACGATTTGCTCGACCGGCTCAAGGACGACCGCAGCAATGCCGCGCCGCCGACCGTCTACCGCGCGCTCGATTTTCTCATCGACAACGGCTTCATCCACAAGTTGCAGTCGATCAATGCCTACGTGAGTTGCCATCACCCCAGCGTGGAGCATCACGTGCCGTTCCTGATCTGCGACGAGTGCGAATCCGCTACCGAGGTTTGCGACGGGCGCGTTGCCAGACTGCTCGTCGAACAGGCCAAGGCGCTGGGTTTTCAATCGCGCGCGCAGACGCTCGAAGTGCACGGCGTCTGCAAGTCGTGCGTCGGAAAATGAGTTTGCGCGGCGTCGACATCGGGCCGGGGCCAGGGCCGACTCCGGAAACGATTCGTTGCGGTTGAAAAAGGCGCCGATTCGGCGCCTTTATTTTCAGAACGCCTTGCTCACGGCGATATAGGCGCTCGCGCGCGGCCCCCACTGCGGCGCGCCGACGCCGATGCCGGAGCCGTCGCGCAATGGATAGACCTTGTCGGTGGCATTGATCACGGCAAGGCGCACGTTGGTCGGGCCGATCGCAGGCAGGTCGACATCGTGTGCGACGGAAAGATTGATTTGCCAGTACTGCGGCAAGTGCGCGCTGTTGGCGAATTCCGCGCGCAGGCCCGAGCCATAAAGGAAATTGCCGCCGAACGTGTAGCCATGCCAGTCGTAACTGATGCCGCCCGAGCCGGTCAGGCGTTGGTCGTGGTCGAGATGCACCCAATGCGTGGCGATGTAGTCGAGTTCGTCCTGGCCGAAGTTGTATTGTCCGGTGACGACTTGCTTGCCCATCGCTCGGCTCGAAGCAACGTTGAGATAGCCGCTGAGGTTGCCGTTCGTGTACGTGGCCGAGAACTCCACGCCGCGCACGCGGCCCTGCGCGTAGTTGAACGGCGAGAAGATCAATGCAGCGCCGAACTGGCCCTCGTCGAGCAGATTGCGCACCTTGCGGTAATAGGCATCGAGGCCGAGCGTCCAGCGTTCGCCGATTTTCTGCGAGATGCCGGCATCGAAATAGTGTGAGCGCTCCGAGCGGGTTTCTGCGTTGACGTCGGTCGGCAGTTGGTTGGTCGTACCCTGGAACAGGGCGATGTCGGTCGACGAAATCAGTTCGGCGGGCGGCGGCGTGAAATAGCGCGCGTAGCCGGCATGCAGCGTCGTGCTGTCGCTCGCCTGATAGACGAAGCCGAGGCGTGGGCTGATCTGACCTTCGCTGACGTAAGCATCGACCTTGTCGGCGCGCAGGCCATAGTTGAAAGTCAGTTTGTCGTTGATGTCCCACTGGTCTTGCAGGTAGACGCCGTGAGTTTTCGCCGTGATGCGTGGCGCATTGTCGATGAGGGTGATGGGCGTCGTGCTGGTTTGGTTGCCATTGGCATCGGCGGGAAACACCTGCGAAGTATTGTTGCTGATCGGATGTTCCATGCCGAGATACAGGCCGTAACGCAGCGTGTGCGAGCCGCCTGCGAGAGGAGTGGAAAAATCCGCTTGCAGGGTGTCGGCGCGGTTGCGGCGATCGATGGTGCCGGCGACGCCGTTGAACACCAGGTCGCCAATGGGATCCGGGCGATAGCCGACGCTCGTGTCGCGCTGCCCAAGCGAAATCTGGTAGTCGGATTCGCCGAAGCGACCTTGCAGCGCGAGCACCCCGAAGCGCGTGATTTCCTGCTGGCGCTCGTCCAGTGCGGCGGAATCGAAGCTGGCGACGCCGGCGAGCGCATACTTCATCGACTGGCCCGGGTTGTTCGGAATCTGGAAGCGACTGTTGGCGATTCCGAACAGGAAGCTGATGCGCGCTTCGTCGCTGAGCAGATACGACAAATAGCCAAACCCCTTGGCCTGATGGGTGCGATCGTGAATCGCGGTGTAGGCGCGCGTCGGGTTTTCGATGCCGATGTCGTTCTGCAGATATTCGCCGGTGAAGAATCCGCTCCAGCGATCTGCACTGCCGTGCATCGACAACTGCGGATTGAATGTGCCATAGGCGCCGGCGAGCAGGCCGATCTTGCCGCCGAAATCGGTTTCGTCGCCTTCGTTGGGGTGATCGTGATGACGATGCGCGCCACTCTCGGTGACGATGTCGACGACGCCCGCAGTGCGATAGCCGTACTGCGCCGGCAGCGCGCCGGTCAGCAACTGCACGCGCTCGATGATCGCCGGATCGAGCGTCTGGCCGAAGCCGGAGATGCTTTCGGGAATGATCGTCCCGTTGATGCGGTATTGCAGGTCGGCATGGTCGCCGCGCACATGCAACTGGCCGTAGGAATCCTGCACGACGCCGGGCGCCTGCAGCAGAATCTGGTTGAGCGGCGTGGCCTCGCCCAATGGCAGCTTCTCGATCGCCGCCGAGTCGATCACGTATTGACTCGCGCCGATGTTCGGCGAGAGCTGGTTGCGTGCCTTGTCGAGATTGGCGCTGACCTGCACGGTACTCAGCGTGGTCGAGGCAGAATCCGCTGCTGCGTTGGTAGACGTCGCGACGTCGACGTTTGCGTGAGCCGAGAGAGCAACGAAAACGAGGCCGAGGGAGAGTGCGAGCGGGGTCTTCTTCATTCCTGGATGCCTGACGGGTGGATGGATGAGTGATTGAAGATGTAATGATATAATATACATATTATGAATGAGATGCCCCTGTCGAAAGTCATGCGTCAACGTGACGACTCCTTCGCGCACCCGAGCGCACGTTCGGAATCAAGACGTATTCTGTTATGTTGTAATCCAGCCATGATCGATCGCCTCGTCTCCCAACCCGGCAACGCCTCGGCGCACGATGCGCTCGCGCACGTTGTCGACCGCATCGGTGCGACCGCGTCGTTTCTTTGCGCGATACATTGCGCAGCGCTTCCGTTCGTGCTGACCGTGTTGCCGACGCTGGGGCTGGGGTTTCTCGGCGATCATCGTTTCGAGCGCATCTTCATCGCGTTTGCGAGCCTGCTCGCGCTGAGCTCGCTGTCCCGCGGCTATCGGCGCCATCGCGTGGCGAGCGCGTTGGTGGTGGCCGGCGTCGGCATCGTGCTGTTGTGGCTGGGAGCCTGGCTTTTCGACAGCGGCGAGGCGCCCATCGTGCATGCGTCGCTGGTCACGCTTGGCGGCTGCGCCGTGGCATGCGCGCATATCCTCAATTTGCGCCTGGCCCATCGATTCGATGTGTGCCGCACCCCGCACGGCGCGCATTGAATGCGTATGCGGTATATCGCCGTCGCCTCGGAGTGCGCGACCGGAGCGGCATGTGGCGTGGGGCGATTGTGTAACGCCGCATCGGCCACCTACCATTCCGGAATCGTCATCGCGTGCGAATCGCGGATTGTGAAAAAATGAACGCACCCGAACACCATCATGATCACGATCATGCCGGAGCGAGCGAGCGTCGCCTGCTGTGGGCGTTCGTGTTGACCTCGATTACTCTGGTTGTCGAAGCGACGGGCGGCTGGCTATCCGGTTCGCTTGCGCTGCTGGCCGATGCCGGTCACATGTTCGTCGATGCGTTCGCGCTGCTGCTTGCCTGGATGGGGGCGTATCTCGCGCGTCGTCCGGCCGATGCCCGGCGCAGCTTCGGCTATGCGCGGCTGGAAGTATTGGTGGGCTACACGAACGCGCTGTTCCAGTTCGGGCTGGTCGCCTGGATTGTGGTCGAGGCGATAGGGCGTTTTTCCCGACCCGAGCCGATCCTGTCCGGCATGATGCTGATCGTTGCGCTGGCCGGCCTTGCGGTCAACGTGTTCGTCTTGCGCGTGCTCGGCGGCCACGATCACGACGATCTCAACGCGGCCGGCGCACGCCTGCACGTCCTCGGCGACCTGCTCGGCTCGCTCGGCGCCGTGGCCGCAGCGCTGCTGATTCGTTGGCGCGGCTGGCTGTGGGCCGATCCCGCGTTCTCGATTTTCGTCTCGCTGCTGATTCTGGGCAGCGCATGGCGGCTGCTCATGCGCTCGGCGCATATCCTGCTCGAAGGCACGCCGGAGGGCATCGACCTTGCCCATGTCGCCCTTGCCGCGAAACAGGGCGAGGGCATCGCCGATGTGCATCACGTCCATGTGTGGCAACTGGCCGGCGGACGTCGCCTCGCCACCCTGCACGCCCGCCTGACCGAGGAAGCGGATGCCCAAGTCGCCCTTGCGCAGGTACAGGCCATCTTGCGCGAAAAATTTCAGATCGCGCATGCGACGGTGCAGATCGAACGGCGCGACTGCGCGCACGAAGAATGTCGGCGCGACGCGCACGACGACCTCGACCATGCGCACTCGCATTGAGGGCAACCTCGGACAGAGTGCCGTTTTCGGCGATCCGTCCACGGCCTCTTGTTCCCGCCGGTAACCGGATGCGTCGCATATTTACTCCGATTCAGCGCGCCCACGTGTGCGAGGTTTTGCTCGACGGCTGGAATTCCTCGATGCGATGGTTGCCCGTGTCGACGAGGAGGATGCGGTCTGCTGAGGCGACGGCGATGCCGGCGGGTTCGCGCAGCGGGTAGCACACGGGATCGGTGCAGGTGAATTTTCCGCCATCGAATTCGCTCACCGTCTTGTGCGTGAGGTCGAGTGTGCGCACGCGGCTGTTGTAGGTATCGGCGACGAGCACGCGCGTGCCATCGGCGGCGACGCCGAGCGGGTGTTGCAGGCGGGCCCTGTCGAAGCTGCCGTCGACGCGGCCGAAGTCGAACAACCCGGCGCCGACGACGGTGTGGGTGCGATCGTTGCCGAGGTCGATGGCGCGAATAGCGGAACTTTCCGCATCGGCGACGTACAGCGTGCCACCATCCGCGGCGAGCGACAGGCCGCTGGGCTGGGCGAAGGCGGCCTCCTCGGGCGAGCCGGTGCGCAGGGCCTCGTCGCCGCCGCCGGCAAAACGCCGGAGCTTGCCATCGGCGAGATCGAGCACGCCGATTTGATGCGTACCGGCGTTGGCGAAAAACAGCTGCGTGCCTTTCTTTTCCAGATCCCACGGCGAGGCCAGCGCAGTCGTTGCACCGGGCTGCGCCGTTGTCGGCAAGAGCGAGCCGCGCTTGCCGATGCCGGCCAGCGTCGTCACCGCGCCGGTTTTGAGATCGACGCGGCGGATGGCGTGGTTACCGGTGTCGGCGATGAAAATCGCCGTGTCGTCGGCGATCAATCCTTGCGGATGATTGAAACTTGCCGCACTCGCTGCGCCGTCCCTGAAGCCGGTCTCGCCGCTGCCGAAGCGGCGCACGTCGCGTCCGGCATCGTCGAGCAGCACAATCTGGTTGTGGCCTGCGTCGGCCAGCACCCACTGTTTGGCCTCGCCCGGCACCGCCTTGAGTTTGCCGGGGAACAAAAAACGGCCCTGCGGCGTGGGCTCGGGCGCGAGCGCCAGCTTCGCCGGTTTGAGCTCGCCGGCCTTGCCGGCGCGCGCAACGAGGTCGCCGATGGCGTTGGTGAAAGTCTGCGCATTGGGCTCACCGGCGATGCGCCCGAGGATGTTGCCATCCGCGCCGACGATCACCAGTGTCGGCCACGCCTGCACGTCGTAGGCGTTCCACAAAATCATGCCCGGATCGTGGATGATCGGATGGCGCAGCTCGTAGCGCACGATGGCATCTTTCAGGCTCGCAACGCTTTTCTCTTCGGCGAATTTCGGCGAGTGCACGCCGATGACGACCACTTGCTCGGGATATTTTTGCTCGATGCCGCGCAGGATCGGAATGATGTGGATGCAGTTGATGCAGCCCTCGGTCCAGAAATCCAGAATCACCACGCGCCCGCGCAAGGAGGCGATGGGCAAAGGTTTGGCGACGTTGAACCACTGCAAACCGTCGAGCGCGATCTCCGGTGCCGGCGAGCCGTTCGCAGCGTAAGCGCCGCGCCAGATCGGGAACGCCGCGAGGGCCAGCATCGCGATCAGGACGATGGTTGAGAACGTGCGATGGCGATGGAAGAAAGTCATGGGTATGCCTTTGGAGTTGGGCCTTGCGTCGGGCGCGATGCGCACCGCTCGCGCATGTGGCGATACTGGCGCAGTTGCAAAAACAGACAGATGCACTGCGAAAAATCTTACAGCGCTCTCGCGGAGACTGGGTGCTGAACGTGCGCATTCATGGCGCAGGAGCACGCATGAAGCCTGTTGGGCGAAGGGTGGGGCGCGGCAAGGGCGCCCTCTCGCATACTCACGAAAAAGGCGACAAGTGTTTTTCAAGCGACCTGCGCACTGCTAAGCTACGCCATCTTTTTCGATTCATGACAGGAGACAACGATGGGCAGAGGCGACCGCAAGACCAAGAAAGGCAAGATCGCGATCCGCAGCTACGGCAAAGCGCGTCCGCACGAGCCGAAGAAAGCGGCCGGTGCGGTAGCCAAGGCGGCCAAGCCTGCGGCCAAGAAAGCCGCGCCGGCGAAAAAGGCGGCGGCAAAGAAGCCCGCGGCCTGATTTTTGGCGAAACACGACAGCAAAAACCCCGCCGTGCGCGGGGTTTTTTGTGGGCTCCATCGCGAAAGGCGAATCACCGGACGAAGGGCTGTGTCGCGCCCAAAACACGCCGGCCATCGACGAACACATCGCGTGCCAGCGTGCCGCCGATCCAGTAGCACAGCTCGGCGGGGCAGGTGGCGTTCCACACGACGAAATCCGCCCGCTGCCCCGGCGCAAGCGTGCCTCGATCGGTCAGGCCCAACGCGCGTGCGGCATGCACGGTTGTGCCGCGCAGCGACTCTTCCGGCGTCATCCGGAACAGAGTGCAGGCCATGTTCATCGCGTGGCGCAGCGACAGCAGGGGCGAGGTGCCGGGGTTGAGGTCGCTGGCGACGGCGAGCGCGACGCCGTGGCGACGAAATGCGTCGATCGGTGGCAGTGTACTTTCACGCAAAGTATAAAAAGCGCCGGGCAGCATGACGGCGACCGTGCCGGAGCGCACCATCGCGGCGATGCCCGCTTCGTCGACGTATTCCAGATGATCGGCCGACAGGGCGTTGAATTCTGCGGCGAGCGTCGCGCCGCCCGAATCGGACAATTGATCCGCATGCAATTTGACTGGCAGGCCGTGCGCGCGCGCCGTCTCGAATACGCGTCGCGTTTCCGATGGCGTGAACGCGATGTTCTCGCAGAAGGCATCGACCGCATCGGCAAGGCCGGCCTGGGCAATGTTCGGCAGCATGCGAATGCAGACTTCATCGACGTAGTCGGACTGACGTTGCGCGAATTCGGGCGGCAGTGCGTGCGCGCCGAGGAACGTCGTGCGTACGCCGATGCCGAGCGCGTCGCCGATGCGGCGGGCGACGCGCAGCATCTTTATCTCGCTGTCGAGATCCAGGCCGTAGCCGGATTTGATTTCGAGCGTGGTGACGCCGTCCGCCAGCAGCGCCTGCGCGCGGGGCAGCGATTGCGCGAACAGGTCGCCCTCGCTGGCGGCGCGGGTTTTCGTCACCGTCGAGACGATGCCGCCGCCGGCGCGGGCGATCTCAGCATAGCTTGCGCCATTGAGGCGCAGATCGAATTCGGTCGCGCGATCGCCGGCGAAAACGAGGTGCGTATGGCAGTCGATCAGACCGGGCGTGATCAATGCGCCGCGTCCGGGAATCGTCTCGCGTGCGAGTGCATTGGGCTTGTCGGGCAAGGCGAACATGGGCGCGGCGAACACGATGCGGCCCGCTTTCCAGCCAAGCGCGGCTTCCTCCACGAGGCCGAAAGCGGAGCCGTCGCCTGCCATCGTCGCCAAGCGGCAATCGAGCAACAGGCCGTCCCAGAGGTCGTTCATCGTGTCGTGCCGTTGCATGAGTCGAGCGGGAATTCTAACCGCGCGACCGACGCGGCGCGCAGTTCCGCGCGTACCGTTGGGTGGATGCCGCTACCATAGGCGCCTGGATGTCAACGGAACGATACGCATGTCGCAAGCCCACGCCGATTTTCTTTGGACGCCCCGGGGTTGGCGCCGCGATGCGCGGCTTGGCATCGCACAAGGGCAATTCGTCGAGCCGACCGACGCGGCGCCGAGCGTTCGCCTCGGGCGCTACGTGTTGCCGGGCATGCCCAACTTGCACTCGCATGCGTTTCAGCGCGCGATGGCGGGGTTGGCCGAACGCCAGACCAACGCTGCCGACAGTTTCTGGACCTGGCGCGAAACGATGTACGCCTTCGCCGGACGGGTCGGCCCCGACGACCTGCGTGCGATCGCCACGCAACTCTACGTCGAGATGCTCAAGGCCGGTTACACCCAGGTTTGCGAATTCCATTATCTGCACCATCAGCCCGATGGAAAGCCCTATGCCGATCCGGCGGCGATGTCGTTGGCGCTGATCGACGCGGCGCGTGAGGCCGGCATCGGATTGACCTTGTTGCCGACGCTGTACATGGCAGGCGGTTTCGATGGCCGCCCTTTGGCCGAGCGTCAGCGTCGCTTCGGTTTCGACGTGGAGGAATATCTGACCCTGCTAAGCGAGGTACGCCGCCTTGAGCACGCCGCGCTGCGCGTCGGCGTGGCCTTGCATTCGCTGCGCGCCGTTCCGGAGCACGCGCTGCGCGAGGTGGTGTCGGCCGATATCACCCGAGCGATGCCGATCCACATCCACATCGCCGAACAAATCGGCGAAGTGCAGGATTGTCTTGCCCTGCGTCGCGCCCGACCGGTGGAATGGCTGTTCGACAACGTTGCCGTCGATGCGCGCTGGTGCCTTGTGCATGCCACGCATCTGAACGAGGAGGAAGTCCGCCATCTCGCTCGATCCGGCGCGGTTGCGGGCCTGTGCCCGACCACCGAGGCCAATCTCGGCGATGGGCTGTTTCCGCTCAAGGCGTATCTGGAGGCGGGGGGCTGTCTGGGTATCGGCTCCGACAGCCATATTTCGGTCTCGCCCATCGAAGAATTGCGCTGGCTCGAATACGGCCAACGCCTCGTCACCCGACATCGCAACATTGCGGTGTCGGCGACGAACGCGAGTGTCGGCGAAACCGTGTTTTCCGCCGCGCTGCACGGTGGCGCACAGGCGGCGGGCGCGCGGATCGCAGCGCTCGCTCCCGGTGCTCGCGCCGACCTGCTCGTGCTCGACGAGGCGGCGCCGCTTCTCGCCGGTCGCGACGAAGCCAGCCTGATCGACACCTTCCTGTTTGCCGGCAATGCCAACCTCGTGCGCGATGTCATGGTGGCCGGCGAGTGGGTCGTGCGCGATTTCCGCCATCGCGACGAAGAGCGCATCGCGCGGAACTACCGCGTTGTCGTCGAAAAACTCGCCGGCAGTTGAAATCGCTCGGCTGGACGAAGTCTGTGGCGTGGCACGCAGGGAGAAGGGGGGCGTCGATGACGCGCGCATGCTGGGGCGACGCTTGGCGTGGCGCGTTGCGTTATGCGCGCCCCGCACTCAAACGAACCCGCGCGCCGGAAAATCCGCCGCCCGCTGCAGCCAGTTGTCCGCGGGATAGGCGCAGGCGGCGTCGACCGCGTGCAGCGTGTAGGCGTGGCGCGCCTGCGCCGAGCGGTTGGCTTCGGACAGGTGCGGGAAGCAGCCGCTGAACACGATCAGCGTGCCGGCCGGCACTTCGAGCCATTCGAGCGCGGACATGTCCCATTCGATGGCGGCATCGAGTTCGTCGGTGGCGAGCGTGCCGTCGGCCTTGCTGCGGAACAGTTTCTTCAAGCCCTTGCGGTGCTCGCCGGGAATGCCGCCGAGGCAGCCGTTGCCGCGGTGCGCGTCGTCGATCGCGAACCAGTAGCCGATGACCGACATCGGCTCGGTGTAGAGGTAGGTCGAGTCCTGGTGGCAGACGACTTCGCCGCCGATACCCGGCTGCTTGAAGATGTACATCGACTGCATCACGCGCGGCTGGGCCACGCCGAGGCTGGCGCTGATCGCCTGCAGCGCCGCGCCTTTGGAGAACGCCGAGAACACCGGGTCGAGGTCGTGCATCGCGTGGCCGAGCTTGTTGACCGCGAGCGGCAGCGGATAGGCGAGGTGGCCGTCGGCGGCGAACGCTTCCTCCTCGAAAAACACGCCGATGCCGCGCGCCGATTCGAGGAAATAGCGGCTGTCGAGATGCTGCGGCGCGCGGGTCGAGAAGATCGTGCCGGCCGCGCGCAGGCCGTGTTCTTCGACCAGCGCGTTGGCGCGCTCGCGCAGGCGTTCGCATTCGTCGCGGCGCTTGAAGTTGTCGATGACCAGCACGCCGTCGCGATGGAAGGCCGCGACGGCTTCGCGCGGCAATTCGCCGGTTGGCAGGGTGGTGCAGTGGGCGATGGGCATGGGTGGCGGAACGCGGATTGCGGGCGGGCGAGTTCAGTTGCGCAGCTTGTAGCCGGTCTTGAAAATCCACGAGACGACGGCGAGGCAGAGCGTGAGGAAGCCCAAGATCGCGGCGAGGCTGACCGCGACATCGACGTCGGCCTTGCCGTAGAAGCTCCAGCGCATGCCGGAGATCAGGTACACGATCGGGTTGAACAGGCTGATCTTCTGCCACAGCGGCGGCAGCATCGTGATCGAGTAGAACGCGCCGCCGAGAAACGTCAGCGGGGTCATGATCAGCATCGGCACGACTTGCAGGCGCTGGAAGCTGTCCGCCCACAGGCCGATGATGAAGCCGAACAGGCTGAAACTGACGGCGGTGAGTATCAGGAACGCGACCATCCAGAACGGGTGTTCGATCTGGTAAGGCACGAAGAACCTTGCCGTGATCAGGATCAGCGCGCCGAGCATCAGCGACTTGGTCGCGGCCGCGCCGACGTAGCCGATCACCGCCTCGAACGCCGACACCGGCGCCGACAGCAGTTCGTAGATAGTGCCGGCCCATTTCGGCATGTAGATGCCGAACGCGGCGTTGGAGATGCTCTCGTTGAGCAGCGGCAGCATGAGCAGGCCGGGGATGATGAAGGCGGCGTAGTCGACGCCATCGACCTCGCCGACGCGCGCGCCGATCGCCGCGCCGAAGACGATGAAGTAGAGCGAGGTCGACAATACCGGCGAGAGCAGCGATTCGAGCAGCGTGCGGAACGTGCGCGCCATTTCGAATTTGTAGATTGCGCGGATGGCGTAGAAATTCATCGGGTATCGAATTCAACAGGAGACGACAATTCTCCCTCTCCCCCGGCTTGGCCGGGGGAGAGGGCCGGGGTGAGGGGGGGCTGTTCGGTTTGCGGGCCAGAGCGCCCCCTCACCCCAGCCCTCTCCCCCAACGATGAAGCCGTTGGGGGAGAGGGAGCGGGTATCTGCGCGAACTGGTTCATGGCTCAACTCCGCAGCAGCGACACGAAGATGTCTTCGAGCGAGGACTGGCTCGAATGCAGGTCCTTGAAATCGATGCCGTGCGCGGCGAGGCGGCGCAGCAGGTCGGCGATGCCGGTCTCGTCGCGCTGCGTGTCGAAGGTGTAGGTGATCGCGTTGCCGTCGGCGGACAGCGCCAGCGGCAGCGCGGCGAGTTCGGCGGGAACCTGGCGCAGCGGCGTCTGCAATTGCAGGGTGAGCTGTTTCTTGCCGAGCTTCGTCATCAGCACGGCCTTGTCTTCGACCAGGATCAGTTCGCCCTTGCGGATCACGCCGATGCGGTCGGCCATGTCCTCGGCTTCCTCGATGTAGTGCGTGGTCAGGATGATCGTCGTGCCGTTCTCGCGCAGGCGACGCACCATCTGCCACATGTCGTGACGCAGTTCGACGTCGACGCCGGCGGTCGGCTCGTCGAGGAACAGGATGCGCGGCTCGTGCGCGAGCGCCTTGGCGATCAGCACGCGGCGCTTCATGCCGCCGGACAGGGTCATCACTTTCGCGTCGCGCTTCTCCCACAGCGACAGCTCGCGCAGCACGCTTTCGATGTGCGCGGGATTCGGCGCAAGGCCGAACAGGCCGCGGCTGAACGTCACCGTCGCGAGCACGCTCTCGAACGCGTCGGTGTGCAGTTCCTGCGGCACGAGGCCGATCTTCGCGCGCGCGGCGCGCCAGTCGCGCACGCTGTCGTGGCCGTCGACGACCACCGTGCCGGAACTCGCGTTGACGATGCCGCAGACGATCGAGATCAGCGTCGTCTTGCCCGCGCCGTTCGGCCCGAGCAAGGCGAAAATCTCGCCGTGGCGGATGTCGAGATCGAGCGGTTTGAGCGCTTGCGGGCCGCTCGCGTAGGTTTTGCCGATGCCTTGGATCGAGACGATGGGGGAGGCGCTCATACTGCTCGCGTATGTTCGTCATTCCCGCGTTCGCGGGAATGACGGTGATGAGGGCTGAGAGTACTTCAAAAATCTGCCGCGCCAGGGACGCGCGGATACGGGATCGCGTCGCGGATATTGGCGAGGCCGCACACATACACGACGAGGCGCTCGAAGCCGAGGCCGAAACCGGCGTGGGGCACGGTGCCGTAGCGACGGAAATCGCGATACCACTGGTAGTGCGCGGGATCGAGCTTGAATTGCTTCATGCGTGCATCGAGCACGTCGAGGCGCTCTTCGCGCTGCGAGCCGCCGATAATCTCGCCGATGCCCGGCGCGAGCACGTCCATCGCGGCGACAGTTTTGCCGTCGTCGTTGAGGCGCATGTAAAACGCCTTGATCGCCTCGGGATAGTTCATCACCACCACTGGGCGGCCGACGTGCGTTTCGGTCAGGTAGCGCTCGTGCTCGGTTTGCAGATCGCTGCCCCAGGAAACCGGGTACTCGAATTTGTGGCCGCAGTTTTGCAGGATCTTCACGGCCTCGGTGTAGTCGATGCGCTCGAAGGGCGCGTTGACCAGCGCTTCGAGGCGCGCGATCGCGGTCTTCTCCTGGCGCTCGGCGAAAAATTTCATGTCGTCCATGCGCTCGCTCAGCACGGCCTTGAACAGATACTTGAGGAAATCCTCGGCCAGCGTGGCGTCGTCGTTGAGGTCGGCGAACGCGATCTCGGGTTCGATCATCCAGAATTCGGCGAGGTGGCGCGCGGTGTTCGAGTTCTCGGCGCGGAAGGTGGGGCCAAACGTGTACACCTTCGACATCGACAGACAATACGCCTCGACATTGAGCTGACCGGAAACGGTGAGGTAGGTTTCCTTGCCGAAGAAGTCGCGGTTCCAGTCGATCGCGCCCTTGTCGTCGCGCGGCAGGTTGGCGAGATCGAGCGTGGACACGCGGAACATCTGGCCGGCGCCTTCGGCGTCGCTGGCGGTGATGATCGGCGTGTTGATCCAGAAGAAGCCGCGCTCGTGGAAATAGCGATGCACCGCCTTGGCGAGGCAGTCGCGCACGCGCGTGACCGCGCCGAAGGTGTTGGTGCGCGGGCGCAGGTGCGCGACCTCGCGCAGGTACTCCATCGTGTGCGCCTTGGGCTGGATCGGGTAGGTTTCCGGGTCGTCCACCCAGCCGACGACTTCCACTCCGGTCGCCTGAATCTCGAACGCTTGCCCCTTGCCTTGGGAGGGCACCAGTGTGCCGGTCGCGACCACCGCGCAGCCGGCGGTCAGGTGCGCGATCTGATCCGCGTAGTTGGCCAGCGTGTTCGCCGCGACCACCTGGATCGGATCGAAGCAGGAGCCGTCGCTGACGTTGACGAACGACAACCCGGCTTTGGAATCGCGGCGCGTGCGCACCCAGCCCTTGACCGTGACTTCGTTGCCGGCGGCGATGGAACCCGACAATGCTTGCTTGACGCTGGCGATGGACATGCCTTGAAACTCCGTGAGTGCGGCCCACATTCGAGCGCGTGAGCGTGGTTGTTCTTGCGTGTCGTTCCGGCGGGGATGGTTGGAATGACGGCGCGAGAATGGAGCGCGCATGATAACCAAACCGCACGGTGCTGTAGAATTCGGATTCGCATGAACATTCAGATCACGCCCGCCGCGCGTACGCGCATGCAGCAGTTCCTCGGCACCCATCCCGAAGCCGCGGGCGTGCGCTTCGGCGTGCGCAAGACGGGGTGTTCGGGCTACGCCTATGTCGTCGACATCGCCGAGCGCATCGCTGCGAACGACCGGGTGATCGAGCAGGACGGGGTCAAGCTCGTCATCGACGACACCAGTCTCGCCTTCGTCGACGGCACCGAGATCGATTTCGCGCGGCAGGGCCTGAATGCGACCTTCGTGTTTCGCAACCCGAACGTGACCGGCGAATGCGGCTGCGGTGAAAGTTTCACGATCGATTGACGTGCCATGCGACCACGAGTGCGTGGCGACCTGGCCGCATCTCGGCGCGCTGTCCAACTGCGTTTTCGTCTACGCCGCGGCGGCGAAGCCGTCCCTGATCCTGCCCACGAACGGCATGGCGCGCATCGAGTCGGTGCGTTCGGCCGTGCGGGTTGGGGCGCGCAAGCACCGGCGACCAAGGCCGCTCCCCGCGGCGACGTTGCGCCAAAACCCTGATTCCACTACAATTCGCAGTTCTCCGCGAGGGTTTGATCCCGCGGAGCCTTGCCTCACCGGGTCTTGTTTGATCGGGCCGGGAGGCTGTCGCGACGAAAATCCCTTCGCGCGATATCCACAAGGAGCCACCATGCGTCATTATGAAGTCGTGTTTCTGGTCCACCCTGACCAGAGCGAGCAAGTGCCCGCGATGATCGAGCGCTACAAGTCGCTGATCGAGGGCGGCCAGGGCAAGATCCACCGTCTCGAAGACTGGGGTCGCCGCCAGCTTGCGTACCCGATCAACAATCTCGCCAAGGCGCACTACGTGCTGCTCAACATCGAGTGCAGCGCCGAGACGCTCAAGGAACTGCAAACCGGTTTCCGGTTCAACGACGCCGTGCTGCGGCACTTGATCGTGCATCGCGACGAGGCGCACACCGAGCAGTCGCTCATCCTCAAGAACAAGGACGACAAAGGCGGCCGCAACCGTGGCGGCGATGAGCCCATCGGTTTCGGTGGCGAAGATTTCGACGACCGACCGCGCACCCCGCGCGCCCCGCGTCCCGCCCCCGTTGCCGCCGAGTAAGAGGATTCCGCCATGTCGAAATTTTTCCGTCGCAAAAAATATTGCCGTTTCACCGCCGAAGGCGTGACGTATATCGACTACAAGGATCTCAACACCTTGCGTCAGTACCTCACCGAAACCGGCAAGATCGTGCCGAGCCGCATCACCGGCACCAAGGCACGCTACCAGCGCCAGTTGAAGTCGGCGATCGAGCACGCGCGTTTTCTCGCGCTGCTGCCGTACAGCGACGCCCACTAAGCCACGTTGTCGCGCGTAGCGCGACGATCACTCCTCCTCTCCTCCGCTTGCGGGGGAGAGGATACGAGGTGAGGGGGAAGCGCTGCGGTGTTGTGCCGCGCCACGTTTTACGGAAAAAGCGCCCCCTCACCCAACCCTCTCCCCCGAGCGTTGCTCGGGGGAGAGGGCTTGAAACTACGGTGTCGCGAGCACGCGCTCGCGACGACGGTTCCTTCCTCCGCGGCTGTCTGCGTGCGAGGGGTTTTGAAGCAGCACCTTTCGGACAACAACCACTGCTGCGCCGTACTCCAGAACGGCGCTAACGAATCGGAGACAAACATGGAATTGGTACTTTTGCAGAAAGTGAAAAATCTCGGCGGCCTCGGCGACAAGGTCAAGGTCAAGCCGGGTTATGGCCGCAATTTCCTCGTGCCGCAGGGCAAGGCCGTGCCGGCCACCGAGAAAAACGTGGCCGAATTCGAGAAACGCCGCGCCGAATACGAAGCCAAGGCGAACTCGATTCTTGGCGCGGCCGAAACGCGCAAGGCCGCGCTCGAAGGCGCCGCGATCACGATCAAGGCGAACGCCAGCCCCGAGGGCAAGCTGTTCGGCTCGGTCGGCCCGCGCGACATCGCCGAGGCGTTCACCGCGTCCGGCCATACGCTGGAGAAGAGCGAAGTCGTCATGGGCGAAGGCCCGATCCGCCACACCGGCGAGTTCGAAGTCCACGTCCACCTGCACGCCGATGTGCATACGACGGTCAAGGTGACGGTGACCGGCGAGGAGTGATCCTGGCCTGCGCTGTGCGCAGCGACGATTCGCGGTACGCGAGCTGACCTTGTGCAGTTCGACACCGCGGTGAAACAAGGCGCCGCATGGCGCCTTTTTCATTTTCACACCTTATCCACAAGCGAATTCACAGGGCGTTGTGCCAGCATGCTCGTACGCGACTCGCGCGCGCCAATCGCACGATGTGAGATGGGTAAGTGCGAGGATTCACGCTGTTTGACATCGCATACACGCTGACGAAAACCGACTCATGGCCGCTTCTCCCGATCGCTTCTCTCCCTCTCGCATCGACGCGCTGCGCGTGCCGCCGCATTCGATCGACGCCGAACAGGCCGTGCTCGGCGGCCTCATGCTCGATGCGAACGCGTGGGAGCGTATCGCCGACAAGCTCGGTGAGGACGACTTCTATCGCAAGGATCATCGCCTGATCTTCCGCGCGATCGGCGAGCTGTCGAACAAGAACATGCCCTGCGACGCGGTCACGCTGGCCGACTGGTTCGAGTCGAACAAATTGTCCGAACTGGTCGGCGGATCGAGCTACGTCATCGAACTCGCCAACGCCACGCCGAGCGCGGCGAACATTGGCGCCTACGCAGACATCGTGCGCGAGAAGTCGGTGCTGCGCCAGTTGATCGACGCCGGCACGAAGATCGCCGGCGACGGCTTCCAGCCCGAAGGCCGCTCGACCCAGGAAATTCTCGAAGGCGCCGAACTCGAAGTGTTCCGCATCGCCGAAGCCGGCGCGCGCGGGCGCAAGGGCTTCACGCCGATGCGCACGGCGGTGAAAGAAGCGTTCCAGATTCTGCATCACCGCTACGAAAACAAGGGCGCGGTCACCGGCCTGTCGACCGGCTTCGCCGATCTCGACGACATGCTTGCCGGGTTGCAGCCGTCCGATCTGATCATCCTCGCCGCGCGCCCGTCGATGGGCAAAACCGCACTCGCGGTGAACATGGCCGAACACGCGGCGATCAAGTCCAAAAAAGCCGTGGCCGTGTTTTCGATGGAAATGTCGGCCTCGCAGCTTGCGTTCCGTCTCATATCCTCGCTCGGCCGCATCAACCAGCAGCATCTGCGCACCGGCGACATCCAGGACGAGGAGTGGCCGCGCGTGACCAGCGCGATCACGCTCTTGTCCGACGCCAAAATCTTCATCGACGATACGCCCGCCTTGTCGCCCGGCGAGTTGCGCGCACGCGCGCGACGGTTGAAACGCGAGCACGATCTCGGCCTGATCGTCATCGACTATTTGCAGTTGATGGCCGTGCCCGGTAGCAAGGAAAATCGTGCGACCGAAATTTCCGAAATCTCGCGCGGCCTGAAGGCGTTGGCGAAAGAACTCAACGTGCCCGTGATCGCGCTCTCGCAGCTCAATCGCTCGCTCGAACAGCGCACCGACAAGCGCCCGATGATGAGCGACCTGCGCGAATCCGGCGCGATCGAACAGGACGCCGACGTGATCATGTTCATCTACCGCGATGAGTACTACAACAAGGAGTCGGCGGACAAAGGGCAGGCCGAAATCATCATCGGCAAGCAGCGCAACGGCCCGACCGGGCACGTCAAACTGACCTTCCTCGGCCAATACACCAAGTTCGAAAACTTCGCCGCGGACAGCTACGGCAGCTACGATTGATCGCCCGCGAAAAACCCGGATTCGCCCGCGTGGCGCAATTCGGCGCAGTGTGCAAACGCGCTACGATGCGCGATCCGCGCGTTTCCCCGATCGAGCCATGAGCCGCACCGCCTTAGCCACCATCCACCTTGGCGCCCTGCGTCGCAACCTTGCGCGCGCGCGCGCGCGTGCGCATGGGGCGCAGGTCATGGCGGTCATCAAGGCCGATGGCTACGGTCATGGCTTGGAGCGCGTCGCGCGTGCCTGCGCGGATGCCGATGCGCTCGGCGTCGCCGCGCTCGGCGACGGGTTGCGCCTGCGCTCGGCCGGCAATCGGCAGCGCATCGTCGTGCTGTCCGGCCCGGACGAGGCGGGCGATCTGGCCGAACTGCGGCGGCTCGATCTGGATGCCGTGATCCACCACGAGGCGCAACTGCGCTGGCTGGAAGCCGATGCCGATGCGCGTACGTTGCGCGTGTGGTTGAAGATCGATACCGGCATGCATCGGCTCGGCTTCGATCCGGCCCAGGTTGCCGACGCGCACGCGCGCTTGCGCGCCTTGCCGAACATCGATCCCGACATCGTGCGGATGACGCATTTCGCCGCCTCGGACGAATTCGACAACGCCTCGACCCACGCGCAGATCGCGTGTTTCGATGCAGCGACCGCGTCAGGCGTCGGCCCGCGTTCGTTGGCGAACTCGGCCGGCCTGCTCGGTTGGCCGGCGGCGTATCGTTCGACGAACGCGACGAACTGGGTGCGCGTGGGGGGGCTGCTGTACGGACTTTCCGTGGTCGAAGGCCGTTCGGGGTCGGACTTCGGCTTCGAGCCGGCGATGACCTTGTCGACCCGCCTCATCTCGGTCAAGGCGGTGGCGAAAGGCGAGCGCATCGGCTATGCGGCGAGTTGGGAATGCCCCGAAGACATGCGGGTCGGTGTCGCCGCCATCGGCTATGGTGACGGCTATCCGCGCAGCGCGCGCGCCGGGACGCCGGTGTTGGTCGGCGGTGTTCGCGCGCAGGTCATCGGTCGCGTGTCGATGGATCTGATCACGCTCGACTTGCGCAATGCGCCGTCGGCGCGGATTGGCGATGGCGTCACGTTGTGGGGTACCGGCCTGCCGGTCGAAACCATCGCCGCGCAGGCCGGCACGATCGCCTACGATCTCACCTGCGGCATGACGCGGCGCGTGTTGTTCGTCGAAGACGAGGACTAGTCGGGTGCGACGAAGCGGGGTGCATTTCACACACTTCGCGAGCGGCAGGTCATGGGATTTCCGCTGGAAACATGCGACAGTGTTTCTCGGAAAAAATGGTGCCAGTGGCGCATTCGCACGGTTTCGAGGGCGAAAATTCAGCAGGAATCGGCGATGAGCGAAGTCACTCAACTCTTGCAGCGTGCCAATGCCGGCGACGCCGCCGCACGCGAGCCCTTGTATCGCCTGCTCTATCCGGAATTGATGCGGCTTGCGCGCAGTCATCTGTCGCGCGCGGGTACGCTTTCGCTCGACGCGCCGGGTCTGCTGCACGATGCCTACCTGCGGCTGACCGCAAATCGTACGTTACCGGACACCAATCGGCGCGTATTCTTCGCCTACGCCTCGCGCGTGATGCGCAGCGTGATCGTCGATTACGTGCGCGAGCGCAACGCGCAGAAGCGGGGCGGCGGCGTGCAGAGCGTGACGTTGACTTCCGGCCTCGGCGAGACGATTTTCACCGAGCATTCCCTGACCGACATCGAGCGTGCGCTGACGGCATTGGAAAATCTCGACGCGCGTGCCTACCGCGTGGTGGAGATGCGCTACTTCGCGGGGCTCACCGAGGAAGACATCGCCGGTGTGCTGGAGGTTTCCGTGCCAACCGTCAAACGCGACTGGCGCAAGGCGCGCGCCTTTCTCTACGGGCAGTTGTGCTGATTGCCGGATGATACGCGCGCTGGCGGATTTACGTCTGGCAACGCAAACAGGCAAACGGGTTTCGGGGAGCGGCCGTGGCTGACGACAAATCCAGTGGCGCAGACGATTCGCGCGTGGCCTGGCGCGAGGCCTTGCGCACGTTCGACGACTGGGTCGACGCGGATGCCCCGCGCCAAGCCACGCTGATCGCCGCGCTGGCCGCGCACGATGCTGCCGCGCATGCGCACCTGCTCGAACTGATCGCCGCCGACCGCGCGGCCGAGGGGCGGCATTTTCTCGCGGCTGACGCGATCGGTGACGCGCAGCCGCTTGGCGAGGACAGCGCGCCGTCCGATCTCGCTGGCGAGCGCATCGGTGCGTGGCGTCTGGACATGCTGCTCGGCGCCGGCGGCAGCGGCCAGGTCTGGCTCGCCACGCGGTGCGACGGCCTGCATGCCGGTCATGCCGCCATCAAACTGCTGCGCGGTGCGGCGAGCGATCGTCAGGCCCAACAGCGCTTCGCGCGCGAGGGGCGCCTGCTCGCGCGCCTGCAACATCCGCATATCGCGCGCCTGCTCGACGTGGGCGACGGCGCTCAGGGCCAACGCTATCTCGTGCTTGAGCACATCGACGGCGAGCGCATCGATCACTGGTGCGATCGCCAGAGCGCAAACATCGAGGCGCGACTGCATTTGTTCCTGCAGGTCTGCGATGCGGTGGCCTATGCCCACGCCAATCTGATCGTGCATCGCGACCTGAAGCCGTCGAACATTCTCGTCGGCGCGGATGGCGAAGCCAAGTTGCTCGATTTCGGTATCGCCAAGCTGCTCGATGCCGACATCGACATCGACGAAGCGGGCGAACTGACTCGCGCGGGCGGTGCGGCATTTACGCCGGAATATGCCGCGCCCGAACAATTCAGCGGCGAACCGGCAACGGTGGCGACCGATGTCTACTCGCTCGGCATCGTGCTCTACCTGTTGTTGAGCGGTCGCCGCCCCTACGGCGAGGGCAATGCCACGCCGATGCAGTGGGCGCAGACGATCGCAACGCGCGAACCACGACGCCTGTCGCAGGCTGCGGTGGACAAAGGCGACGACACCGAGCGCCACGCGCGCGTGCGCGCCGCGACGCCCGAGCAGTTGCGCCGCCGCCTGCGCGGCGATCTGGAAACGATTCTTGCCCGCGCGCTGAAGAAGGCGCCGGGCGAACGCTACGCGACGGTACAGGCGTTCGCCGACGACGTGCGCCGCTACCTGCGCCACCAACCGATTCGCGCACGCGCCGACAGCGCGGGCTATCGCTTGCGCAAATTCGTGCGGCGGCATCGCCTCGGCGTCGCCATGAGCGCGCTTGCGGTACTCGGCGTCGTCATCGGTGCGGCGAGCGTGTTGCGCGCGGAGCATGTCGCCGTACGCGAAGCCGCGCGCGCGCAGGCGGTGCAGCAATTCCTGATCGGCCTGTTTCAGGAGGCCGATCCGGCGCACGCGCAGGGCGAGAAACGCACCGTCGGCGATCTGCTCGATCGCGGCGAGAAAAATCTTCTTGCCAATCTCGACGACGCACCGCAGACCAAACTGGCGCTGCTGGCAGCCTTGGGTAATATCCGCGACCGGCTCGGCGACGGGCGGCGGGCCACCGCGCTTGCGCAGACCGCGCTCGACCTTGCCGTGCGCGAGTACGGCGCAGACAGCATCGAAACGGGCGATGCTCAGGCGAATCTCGCCGACGCGCAAAAGAGCGCAAGCGATTTCGCGCCGGCGGAAAAAAACTACCTGCAAGCGCGCACGATTCTGGAGCGCTACGCCGGCCAGCGTGCGCCGATGCTGGCGAGGCTCGCATCGAGCCTGGCCTTCGTTTACTTGCAGACCGATCGCGATGCGCAGGCGCTCGCCCAGTACACCGCCGCCATGCCGCAAATCGAAAAATTGTTCGGCGCGCAGAGCTGGGAGGCGGCCAACCAGAAATCGCTGCTGGCCGATCTTTACGCGAAGCTGGGGCGGCATGCGGATGCCGCCGCGCTGTATGCCTCGCTCGATCCCTTGCTCGATTCGGTGCCGCCCGAACATGCCCTCGCGGCGGCCGAGATTCGCGGCAATCAGGGCTATACCCTGATGAAGCTCGGGCGCACCGCCGAGTGCGAAACGGTGTTGCGCAAGGCGGTCATCGAGTACGACCGCCTTGCTGGCCCCGACAACAACTACGCCGTCGCCGCATTGCGGACGCTGGGCTATGCGCAGGCCGAGGCCGGCGAATACGCGAAAGCCATGGCCACGTTCGACGATCTCGTCGCCCGCACCCGGCGTGCGTTCGGCGTGGCCACGGGCGAATACGCGCTCAACGAATCGTTTCGCATCGGCCCGATGCTGATGACGGGGCGCATCGGTGAAGCGACGACCACGATGCGCACCGCGCTCGATATCGCGCGCTCGGCTTCCGGGTTGACACCGGCCGAGCTGCGCAGCATCGAGCGGCGCTACGCATTGACCTTGATCTGGGACGGCAACGCGCGCGAAGCGGGCGATCTTCTCGACAAAATGCTGACGTACGAACGCGAAAACAAAGAACCCGCGTTCAAGCTCGCCTCCACGCTCATGTACCTCGCCGGCGCGCAATCCGCTCTCGGCCGATTCGCCGCCGCGCGCGCGAGCGCGCACGAAGCGGCAGGCATCTATGCCAGGCTGAATCGGCGCAACGACGCGGGCAGCGTGCAACTGACCGAGGCGCTGGCCGTTTCCGGGCAGGGCTTCGGTGCCGAAGCGCTCGGCCTGGTCGATGCGGCCGAAGCGAACCTCATGACGCGCTTTGCCGCCGACAGCCCGAGGCTGCTGCTCGCGCGCGTCGTGCGTGCGCAGATTCTGCGCGCGGCAGGGCGCGAGAGCGAAGCCGCGGCCATCGATGCCGCCGCACGCGCGATGTTGCAGCGAGACGTCGGCGCGCAGTTGCCGTCGGTGCTGGTCATGGTGTTTTGACGCGGCGGGCAGTGGCTGCGCGTCGTTTGTCGAGGGCGACGCTTGTTGACGGATCGAAAAAGGACTAAATTCAGTCCACGCAAACGGAGCGCCCCACCATGAGCCTTGCTTCTTCGATCAAGCCGATCAGTTACTTCAAGGCCAACGCCGCCGAAGTGCTGGAGAAAATCGCGATCACTGGCGAGCCGCTGATCATCACCCAGAACGGCGAGGCCAAGGCCGTGGTGCAGGACATCGCCTCGTACGAAAAGACGCAGGAAACGCTGGCGCTGCTGAAATTACTGGCGATGAGCGATGAGGATATTGCGGCTGGCCGATACAAACCGGCACGCGGAGTCATCGAGCGGCTGCGTTCCAAACACAAGGTGGGTTGATGCGCTTCCAAGTCGTGATGACCGACGGAGCGGGACGCGATCTCGCATCGATTCACGAGTACATCGCCGCGAACGATTCCCCCGCCAAGGCAGACCTCATCCTCGATGCCCTGCTGAGTGTTGTCGATTCGCTGGAGAGCATGCCCGAGCGCGGCAGCCGCCCGCGCGAACTGCTAGCAATCGGGCGCAAGGAATACCGCCGGGTCATTCATGGGCCATGGCATATTTTTTATCGCGTTATCGGGCGCACGGTTTACATCGGCGTGATCGCCGACGGCCGCCGCGACTTGCGCACATTGCTGGAGCAACGCCTGCTCGGCGCGTGAGCGTGCAATGGCGCCACCGCACGCGCGGTGCTACGATGCCATGGCAAACCTTGCCATACGAGGCCAGCCATGGCGACGATGAACATTTCTCTGCCCGATGAGCTCAAGGCATTTGTCGACGAACAGGTGAGCGAACACGGGTTCGGCTCGACCAGCGAATACCTGCGCGACCTGATCCGCAAGCAGCGCGACGTGGCCAAGCTGCGCGCGCTACTGCTGGAAGGCGCCAATTCCGGGCCGGGCAAGGCGATCGACGACGCCTGGTTCGCGCAACTGCGCGCCCGCGCTGGGCGTCGCCGCGCGGCGTGAGCGCCAAGCCCATCGTCCTGCTGCCCAAGGCCGAGCAGGACATCTACCAAGTGGTGGAGCATTACCGGCGCGAAGGCGGGGCAACGCTCGCACGGCGCTGGGCGGAAGCCGTGGAAGCCGCACTGCGATTCATCGGCACTCACGCCCCGAGCGGTTCTCCGCGCTACGCCGACATGCTTGGCACGCCGGGCTTGCGTTACTGGCAAACCCGCCGTTTTCCGTATCTCATTTTTTACGTTGAGCGATCCGCGCAAGTCGACATCTGGCGCGTGCTGCACGGCGAGCGCGACATTGCGGCGTGGCTGCGGGATGGCGCGTAGACCCGCTCGCGCCGCGCGACGTCAGCGGGTAAATCGGCGTTTCGCACCCTTGCTTGTCAGTCGCTTCCAGTGCCCATGGGTTACCCTTGTCTAAGGGAATAAAAGCGGACATACTGCCCGCTGTTGATTCCGCAAGGGGAACGGCGTGGAAAACGTGGTGCATCTGCTGTCCAGCCTGCGCGGACGCTACAACCAGCGCGAATTGGCGGCGGCGCTGGGCGTGGACGTGCGCACGCTGCGGCGCTGGGAAGTCCGCGAAACCGATCCGCCGCCGTATCTTGTGGACGCCATCCGGCAACGGCTGCTGCCGCTCGATGTGCCCAACACGACTGATGCGGCGTTCAACTTCATCGATCTGTTTGCCGGTATCGGCGGCATCCGCATGGGCTTCGAGGCGCATGGCGGGCGTTGCGTGTTCACCAGCGAATGGAATGCGTGGGCGCAAAAAACGTATCTCGCGAATTTTCCGGATGCCACGCATCACTTCGCCGGCGACATCACGGGCGTGGATGCGCGCGACATTCCCGATCACGACGTGCTGCTCGCAGGATTTCCCTGCCAGCCGTTCAGCATTGCCGGCGTGTCGAAGAAAAATGCGCTCGGGCGCAAGCACGGTTTCGCCGACGAGACGCAAGGCACGCTGTTCTTCGACGTGGCGCGCATCATCAAGGCGAAACGGCCCAAGGCGTTTCTGCTGGAAAACGTGAAGAATCTTGCCAGTCACGACAAGGGCAACACGTTTCGCGTGATTCTGAAGGTGCTGCAAAAGGAACTCGGCTATCACGTTTTCTGGAAGGTGATCGACGGGCAATGTTACGTACCGCAGCATCGCGAACGTATTTTGATTGCCGGTTTTCGCGAGCCGACGGATTTCACATGGGACGATCTGCAATTGCCGAAGCAGGGGCCAAAGCTCGCCCGCATCCTGCACCCGCAAGACGGCAGCGAAGCAGCGCAGCCGCCGTACACGGAAGGCCCAAAGGCAAAGGTCGCCGCGAAATACACGCTCACGGCGCACCTGTGGCAGTACTTGCAGGATTACGCCGCCAAGCACCGCGCTGCCGGCAACGGTTTTGGATTTGGCCTCGTGGATGGCAACGGCGTGGCGCGCACGCTGTCGGCACGCTACTACAAGGACGGCTCCGAAATTCTGGTGTCGCAAGGCGCGAGACGGCGACCGCGCAGACTGACTCCGCGCGAATGCGCACGCCTGATGGGCTTTCCGGACACGTTCAAGATACCGGTGAGCGATACGCAGGCGTACAAACTACTCGCCGACGCAGCAGTTGTTCCGATGATGGCGGCTGCGGCACAGTGCGTGGTGTCGAAGTTGCACATCGAGGAACAGGTCGCTATGCCGCGAACAATAATCAAACCGGAAGCATTTCCGAAACGCGGGAACTGGACGCTCGAGCAGTTGAAGCTGGCTTTCTATCTTTATTGTCAGTTGCCATTCGGCAAGCTACATCAGCGCAATCCGCAAATCGTAGAATTGTCGAAACTGATTGGCCGAACACCCAGCTCGGTGGCGATGAAGTTGGTGAATTTCGCGAGCCTGGATCCAACTATTCGCGATTCCGGGCGCCACGGCCTCGGCAATGCGTCTGCGCTCGACAGAACGGTGTGGAACGAATTTCATGCCGACTGGGAACGCCTTGTTGTGGAGTGTCAGCAAATTCGAGAAAGTCTCGCGCGCGAGCAAGGACATCGTATCGATACACCGCAAGAAGCGAGCGGCGATTTTTCGCTGGCGGATTTCACGGGGAAAACGCGACAGGCGATTGTCGAGCAACGCGTCAAGCAATCGTTCTTCCGGCGAGCCGTGCTCGCAAGCTATAGAGGACGCTGCTGCATTTCCGGCGTGAGCGACAGTCATTTCCTTGTGGCGAGCCATATCGTCGAGTGGAACGAGGATCCAGTTATTCGCCTGCATCCGGGCAATGGCCTTTGTCTTTCGGCGATCCACGACAAAGCTTTTGATCGACACCTATTTTCGCTCACCGACGACCACCGGATCATTCTGTCAGGTCAACTTCGCAAGACGCCCGACGCGTTTTTGCGTCAGGTATTTTGGCAGGTAGACGGAAGGAAAATTTCGCTCCCTGAAAAATTCGTTCCGGAACGGGCTTTCATTGAGCACCATCGCGAAAAAATGAGACAGCTTGAGCAATGAACGAATACGCGTACATCAGCGAAGAGGACTTCGACAACATTTGGGGTGCGGCAACTAAGCCCAACGGCGAGTTGTGGTCGCTCTGCGAGCTTCAGGGTATTCCACAAGATCGAATCTGGACGGTCTACGAAGATGGCAGCATCGACGACGACGGCTACATGGACAGTAATTGGTATGCGACACCCGGTATCGTGTCCAGTTTGGCGCTTGGGTTTATAGTCACGAGAATCCCGTGGGATGACCGCACGCATGATGCGATCTGGTATCTGGACTCGGACGAATTCGCTCGCGAAGAACGGCGCGTATTTTGTATGCAGATGATTGAGCACCCCAATGAGATCGTAGGCTAGGAATGAGATCGTAGGCTAGGATGGAATCCCGGTACAACTGTTCCGTACGCGCTCACGCCGCCTTCGTGCCGTCGCAGGCAAGCAAGATCGGCGAACGCCAATACCGTTACGGGCGCAACATCCTGCTCGGTGAAGGCGCGGAGTTCCGGTTATTCCTCAAAGCCGTTGATGAGGGCAAGGTTTACTACGATCCCGGCATCAAGCTGGAAGGTGTATCCACCAACAACCCCAAGGCCAAGAAGCGCAGCCAGTTCCGTGTCGGCAGCAAAAATTTGCCGGCACTGTACGTTTCCAGTCGCGTCGTGGATGCGTGCGAGGAAGCAGGGAAATGATTTTCGCACTCAATGGCGCAACAACGCGACGCGACCGCGACGTGCGCGATCCGATGCCGGCGGCGACGCGCCTGTTCGCGAAGGCGATCGAGTCGACTACTTCTTCTTGGCAGAGGCGGTTTTGATGCGTTTGCGCGCTTTCTCGGCGAATGACCTGCGAACTCCTTCGACGGCAGACGAGCTTGCTGCCGCGAGGCGCATCGATTTCGCGCGCGTCTTCGCATCGCGCAACCAGGGGTTTTGTTCAAGCAGGGACGGCATGAAACGTATTGTAGCGCGATGCACATGAGGTAATCGATGGCCAAACCCAAAACCGCCTACGTCTGCAATCAATGCGGCGCGGAATACAACAAATGGCAGGGCCAGTGCGAGGCTTGCGGGGCGTGGAATACGCTGAGCGAGTTCGTCGTGGAGTCCGCCGCGAAACCGGGTGCGGTCAAGCGTACGGGTTACGCGGGCGCGGCGCCGGCGCGGATCGTGCCGTTGACCGAAGTGGCGGCGGAGGCCGAGGTGCGCACGCGCATCGGCATCGGCGAGCTGGATCGCGTGCTCGGTGGCGGGATGGTGCAAGGTTCGGTGGTGCTGGTCGGCGGCGATCCCGGCATCGGCAAATCGACCTTGTTGTTGCAGGTGCTCGGCGCGCTCGGCGCGCGGCTGTCCACGCTGTATGTGTCCGGCGAGGAATCCATGGCGCAGATTGCCGCGCGTGCGCAGCGCCTGGGGTTGCCGCTGGATAACCTGCGCTGCCTTGCGGAAACCTGCGTCGAGCGCATTGTGGACAATGTGCAAAAGGATACTCCCAAGGTATTGGTGATCGATTCGATCCAGACCATCTGGACCGAACTGCTCACCGCCGCTCCCGGTTCGGTGTCGCAGGTGCGCGAATCCGCGGCGCGGTTGGTGCGCTACGCCAAGGAGACCGGCACCAGCATTTTCCTCGTCGGCCATGTGACGAAAGAGGGTGGCATCGCCGGCCCGCGCGTGCTCGAACATATGGTCGATGCGGTGCTGTATTTCGAGGGCGAAGCCGGTTCGCGCTTTCGCGTGTTGCGCGCGTTCAAGAATCGTTTCGGCGCGGTCAACGAGCTGGGCGTGTTCGCGATGTCGGACAAGGGGTTGCGCGAGGTGCCGAATCCGTCGG
>Ga0208826_1000468_pt1 | contig 42060 bp, 34 predicted proteins | sample AD_UKC115_MetaG_FD_184451 | JGI IMG/M metagenome (GOLD analysis project Ga0208826, IMG submission 184451) | Active sludge microbial communities of municipal wastewater-treating anaerobic digesters from Hong Kong - AD_UKC115_MetaG (SPAdes)... | ecosystem: Engineered > Bioreactor > Anaerobic >... | reverse complement strand
GCGGTCGCCATCCATTGTCTTGCGGTTGGTGGACAGCGCCATGGTGGCGTGTGCGCCCCCATCGTGTGGCTTGACCCAGACCCAGACGCGCCGCTCGCGGATGTAGAGCATGGCGAAGATGCCGACGATCAGCAGGGCACAGCCCAGATACACGATGTTCTTGCCCGGTGCGCGCGCCACCTCAAACACGCTGGCCTGCACCTGTGTGAAGTCCTTGAGCGCCAGCACCACGGGCGCAGGGTAGATCTGCGCATCGCTCAAGGCCACCACCATCTGCGTCATGAAGGCCAGGGTCTGCTCATTGGACTCCAGCGGCTTGAGTCCGGCCTGCTGGCGCGTGAGCTGGGCCAGTTCGTACAAGGCACCGTTGAGAATACGCACCAGCACCTCGCTGGCCCGCTCGCGTTCGGCCTCGGGGACATTCTTTTCCAGGAAGCGGGCAATCGCGGGCAAGCCGCCGATGTACTGGCCATCCTCGTCTGGGCCACCGGCGTAGAGTGCCAGTGTGCGGGACGCCGACTGCGCCAGCTGCTCCACCATTTCCTTGCGCCCACCCTCCATGGCCTGGGTCGCATAGCGCAACACGGCCTGCTCGCGCGCGGCCGGGTCCTGCAGCGCAAGGCGCATGCGCATGAAACCGTCGATACCCCCTTGCTCATCCACAGGCACACGCAGGTAGCGGAAGGTTTCTGCCTGGCTCTCGCGCACCCCCAGGAGGAACACCGGCGGATTGCCGTCGCCCATGTCCACGGGCAGCATGTAGTTGTGGTACTCCCGCGCCTGCCCTGCCGCATCACGCAGCTTGTAGCCGATGCTGGGGCCGACATTGCGCAGGTCTTTGTTTTTCGCAGTCTTGTTGGCCGCGCCCATGCGCGCACCGATGGATGCCCCCAGATCCACCTTGCGCACATCCGCGCCCGATGAGGTCTTTTCCCCACTGTCGCTGAAATTTTCGACGTTGATGGTGCGCAGGGACACCAGTTCCAGCGCCAGCGGTTCGCCGCCCGTGTCCTTCAGCGGCTGGGCTCGGCCGCCAATCACCCCCTGCACTTCGAAACCCGAGGCCTTGGGCACCATGGGCAGGGCGCTGAGCGTGACCGAGGAGCCCCCGTCGTCGAAACCCGACTGGTAGATCTCGATGCCCTTGAAACTTGCGGGGTGGTTGACCTCGATGCGTTGCTCGGTCTTCTCTCCCGTGGCCTTGTCGTGGATGACCACGTCGCTGGCGAACAGCTTGGGCATGCCCGATTCGTAATGTTCGATGATGAACTTCTTGAGCTCCAGCGAGAACGGCAGCTCCTGCACCAGAATGCCGTCCGACTGGCTCAGGACGGCCGTGCTCGACTGCGTTCCCTCGGTCACCATCAGATTGCCCCGGAAGGTGGGGTTGGTGGCCGCCAGCCGGTGCGCGGCGGGCACGTCGGCAATCATGCCGCCACCCGCAAAGGTGGACTTGCCGTTGAACCACATCTGCGCGCGCACGACCAGGTCGCCATCGAACAGCCCCCCCAGGCAGATCAGCACGATGGCACTGTGGGCTGCGATGTAGCCAATCTTGTTGGCCGCACCGGCCTTGGCCGCCACCATCCAGCCCGTGCCAGGGCCCGCAGCGGTGTCGCGCTGCTGGAGCTTGACCTTCCAGCCCCCGCCCGCCAGCATCTGGCCGATGCGCCGCGCTTCGGTCGCAGCATCCTGCGCCAGCGTGGCCTCGGCCTTGTGGTGAAAGGCACGCAGGTTCTGTTCGCGGATGTTTTCCTTGTAGGTGCGCAGGTCCGCCAGAATCTTGGGCGTGTTGCGCACGATGCACAGCGAGGTGCTGATGACCAGGAACGCCAGGATCACCAGGAACCACCAGGCGCTGTACACCGCGTTGAGCTGCAGCGTGGCAAACAGCTTGGCCCAGAACGGACCGAACTGGTTCACATAGTTGATGGTGGGCTCATGCTGCTTGAGGACTGTGCCGATCACCGAGGCGATGCAGATCACCGTGAGCAAGGCAATGGCAAAACGCATCGAGGACAACAGTTCGATGCTGGTGCGCAGCGTCTGCGAGCCGGTACGGATGCGCACGCCTTGGGTGGTTTCAGACATGGAAGGGAGTATGCAGCGCCGAATGAAAAAGGGCGGGACCATCCTTGGATGGCCCCGCCCGCTTTAGTGCTTGTAGTCCAGCATTTGGTTCCCTCCGGCCCTGCGGGGCCGGGCGGGATCGGGATCAGCGCAGGCCGGCGATGTAGTCCGCCACCGCCTTGATCTCGCGGTCGTTGAGCTTGGCTGCCACGCCGGTCATCTGGAGGTTGTTCTTGCGCACGCCGTCACGGAACGCCTTGAGCTGCGTTTCGGTGTAAACCGCATGCTGACCCGCCAGGCGCGGGTACTGCGCAGGGATGCCGGCACCGTTGGGGCTGTGGCAGGCAGCGCAAGCGGCAATGTTGCGATCGGCAATGCCGCCGCGATAGATGCGCTCGCCCAGTGCAACCAGGGCCTTGTCGGTGGCTTCGCCGGGCTTGGCAGGCTTGGTGGCCAGCCAGGCGGCAATGTTCTTCATGTCCTGCTCTTCGAGCATGGAAGCAAAGCCCTGCATGACGGCGCTCTCGCGCTTGCCGCTCTTGAATTCCTGCAACTGCTTGACCAAGTATTCAGGGTGCTGTTGGGCCAGCTTGGGGTTTTCGGCCAACGGGGCATTGCCGTCTTCGGCGTGGCAGGCCACGCAGACCGTGCCAAAGCTGGCGGCACCCTTTTCCAGGTCGGGCTTGGCCTGGGCGGGCGCGGGACCAGCAGCAAAGGCGGCGGTGGCGGGCGCTGCCAGCGCGGCAGCCATGAGCAGGGGGGCTAGCAACTTCATATCGGGGGTCTTGTTAATGGTGGCGCAAAACCCCGCGATTCTACAATGCGACTCCGCCCCCACCAATTGATCCATGACACGCACCGTTTCCACGCCCCCCACCGACGCCCCCGCCACCAGCGGCGACGCCCGCTCCGCCCTGGGCTGGATGCACACGGCGCGCTTCCTCACCACGGCGGCACAACTGCACCAACTGCCCGCCGTCGATGTGCCCGAGATCGCCTTTGTGGGCCGCTCCAACGCGGGCAAGTCCACCTGCATCAACACGCTGACGCAGCAAAAGCAGCTCGCCTTCGCGTCCAAGAAGCCCGGCCGCACGCAGCACATCAACCTGTTCTCGCTCGGCCGCCAGAACCAGACGGACGCCGTGCTGGCCGACCTGCCCGGCTACGGCTACGCCGCCGTCTCGCGCTCGGACAAGGTGCGCTGGCAACAGGTGATGGTGAACTACCTCGTCAGCCGCCCCAGCCTCACCGGCATCGTGCTGCTGTGCGACCCACGCCTGGGCCTGACCGAGCTGGACGAGGCGCTGCTCGAAGTGGTGCGCCCGCGTGTCGAGGAAGGGCTGAAGTTCCTGGTGCTGTTGACCAAGGCCGACAAGCTCACGCGCGCCGAGCAGGCCAAGGCGCTGTCGATTGCGCGACTGCAAGCAGGCGGCGGCGAGGTGAAGATGTTCTCCGCGCTCAAGAAACAGGGCGTGGAAGAAACCGCACAGCTCCTGTGGCAGTGGGCCCACCCGGCACCGGCCGCCGACACCCAAGCCAGCACCGACCCCGAGGCCGACCCCGCAACCGAGGCTGGCTCCGACTGAGTCAGCGCATCGGCAGGCGCAGCGGTTTGCAATGAAACTGGCCGCTGGCGCTTACAAATAAAGCGCTAGCAGCTATTATTTTTATAGCATCATGAGCGCTCATATCGACATCACCCTGCCCCACGGCACCCGCCTGCACTGCCACACGGCTGGTGAGCGCGGCCGGCCCGTGCTGCTGTTCCTGCACGGCTTTCCCGAAGGTGCCTTCATCTGGGACGGCCTGCTCGATCATTTCGCCCAACCCGCGCACGGCGGCTACCGCTGCGTGGCGCCCTACCTGCGGGGCTTTGGCGCATCCAGCAGCCCGACGGACGTGGCGGCCTACCGCCCCAAGTTTCTGGTGCAGGACCTGGCCGCCCTGATTGCCGCCGAATGCGGCGAAGGCGCGCCCCTGGAATGCCTGGTGGCGCACGACTGGGGCGGCGCCGTGGCCTGGAACCTGGCCAACCAACACCCGCAGCTGCTGCGCCGCCTGGCCATCGTCAACTCCCCCCATCCCGGCGCCTTTGTGCGCGAGCTGCAACACAACGCCGCACAACAGGCTGCCAGCCAGTACATGCACTTCCTGTGCCGCCCGGATGCCGAGGCGCTGCTGGCCGAGAACGATTTCCGCCGCCTGTTCGCCTTTTTCAACGCCCCGGACGGCACGCCGCCTCCCTGGCTGACCGAGGCAGTGCGCCAGCAGTACCGCGCCCTGTGGCAGCAGGGCTTGACGGGCGCCTGCAACTACTACCGCGCCAGCCCGCTGCGCCCGCCGCGCGAGGGCGACCCTGGCGCTGCCGCGGTGAGCCTGCCCGAGTCCATGCTGCAGGTGACGGTCCCCACGCTGGTGCTGTGGGGCATGGACGATCCTGCGCTGTTGCCTGGCCTGTTGGACGGCCTGCCGGGCTGGGTGCCAAAGCTGCAATTGCAGCAGGTGGCAGGAGCGTCGCACTGGCTGGTGCACGAGCAGCCTGAGCGCCTGGTGCGGGCGCTGGGTGATTTCTTGCTGGCCAGTTGATGCGCCCCAAGAACACGACACAATCACTATCAAAAACATAGCAGCTAGCGCTTACTCCATAAGCGCTAGAAGCCAATATCACTGATAAACCGAAGGCTCCCCCTCCGGCCGCGACTTGAACCGCTTGTGCACCCAGTAGTACTGCCCCGGCATGGTGAGAATGGCGGACTCCAGCTCTCGGTTCATGCGCGCGGTATCGGCTTCCACGTCCTCGGTGGGGAAATCCGCCCAGGCGGGGGTGAGCTCGGCGACGTAGCCCGTGGGCGTCATGCGCGTGTACATGCCCAGCACCTTGGCCCGCCCCAACCGGGCAAAGCGCGAAAGCGAGGTCACGGTGGCCGTGGGCACACCGAAAAATGGCACAAAAACAGACTCGCCCCGGCCAAAATCCATGTCCGACAGCAGGTACAGCAGCCCCCCCTTGCGCAGATTCGAGATGATGGGCTTGACCCCCTGGCTGCGATTGAGCATGCGCACATCGCCAAAACGCTGGCGCCCCGCCATGAACCAGGCGTCCACATCCGGGTCCGGATGGGTGGAAAAAATCGAGGTGAACGCGCGCGAAGTGCGCAGTGGCAACGCCAGACCGCCAGCGTCCATGCCGTAAAAATGCGGTGCAAAGATGATGGTGGGCGTGTCGCCATCCAGTTCGTGCAGCGCGCCCGTCAGTTGCACCCGCTGCTCGACCACGCTGCGCGGAGCCGCCCACAGCCAGCTGCGGTCCAGCCAGGTCTGGCAGAACACCACAAAGGTCTCACGCGCCCACACCTTGCGCTGCGCCAGCGTGGCCTGCGGAAAGCACAGCTCCAGGTTGCGCAGCGCCACACGTCTGCGCGGGGCGGCCAGCACAAACAGCACCCGACCAAGGGCCCAACCCAGGCCGCGCAACATGGGCAGCGGCAGGCGTGCCAGCACCTGCTGCATGAACCAGACACCCAGGCGCGCGCTCATGGGAAAACCTCCGTGCTGCGCACTGCGGTGCGAGCTTGCTTGGGAACGGCCCGGCGCGCGCTCATGCCTCCCCCCCGGTTCGAAGCAGGGGGCGCGGCTGCTTGTAGCGCGCATAGCCCCACAGGTACTGCTGTGGGCACTGGCGAATGGTCTGTTCCATGGCCTGGTTGATTTGTTGCACGGCCAGCTCCAGCACGTCGGACAGGGGCGCGGCCAGTTCCTCCAGGTACAGGTGGTAGCCCCGGCCCCAGGGCTCACGCTCGCAGCGCGCCAGCACCACGGCAGCGCCGGTCTGCTGCGCCAGGCGTGCGGCCAGCGTCATGGTGTAGGCGGCACGCCCGAAGAACGGTACCCACAGGCCCTGCCCATCGGGCGGCACCTGATCGGGCAAAAGCCCCACGGCCTCCCCCCGGCGCAAGGCCTTGATCATCTGGCGCACGCCCATCAGCTCGGTGGGTACCGCCTGCACGCCGGGGCGGTTGCGCGCGGTGCGCATCACCTCGGCAAGCCAGCGCTGACGGGCCGGGCGGTACAGGATGGTGATGGGGCCATGCGCAGCGCTCCAGCGCTGGGCTGCGGCCTGCACCGACAACTCGAAGCACCCCAGGTGCGGCGTGAGGAACACGATGCCCTTGCCCTCCGCCCAGGCGCGCTCCACGCATTCGGCGTTCTCAAAACGGCATGCCGGCAGCGCACCCAACCAAAGCCGGGGCAACTCAGCCGCCATGCGCCCGGCATGGCCCACGGCGGCGCGCACCTGCGCAAAGCGGTAACCCGCCAATTGCGCATTGGCCAGAAAGCGCCGCCGGTAGGTCGGCGATGCACAGAACGCCACCCAGCCCAGTGCAGCGCCCAGGCCATGGAGCAGCCACAGAGGCCACAGGGACAAAAATCGGAAGAGGAAAGACATTAAAATGGAATGACAGTCGCTGAGTTAACCGAGCAACTTGCAGGGCGACGATAAACAAATCTGCTAAAGCGTTCGCCAAGGCTCCAGCGGCCAGGGCAACGCCCAAGACAACGCAACACTGGAGTTTATTCAAATGGCGAACGACTTCCTCTTTACTTCGGAATCCGTTTCTGAAGGCCACCCCGACAAGGTGGCCGATCAGATCTCGGACGCCATTCTCGACGCGATTTTCACCCAGGACCCCCGCTCCCGCGTTGCCGCCGAAACGCTGTGCAACACCGGCCTCGTGGTGCTGGCCGGTGAAATCACCACCAATGCCCATGTGGACTACATCCAGGTGGCGCGCGACACCATCAAGCGCATCGGCTACGACAACACCGAATACGGCATCGACTACAAGGGCTGCGCCGTGCTCGTGGCCTACGACAAGCAGAGCAACGACATCGCCCAGGGCGTGGACCATGCCAGCGACGACCACATCAACACCGGCGCCGGCGACCAGGGCCTGATGTTCGGCTACGCCTGCGACGAGACGCCCGAGCTGATGCCCGCGCCCATCTACTACGCCCACCGCCTCGTCGAGCGCCAGGCGCAGTTGCGCAAGGACGGCCGCCTGCCCTTCCTGCGCCCCGACGCCAAGAGCCAGGTGACCATGCGCTATGTGGACGGCAAGCCGCACAGCATCGACACCGTGGTGCTCTCCAGCCAGCACAGCCCCGAGATGAGCGACGGCCACCACATGAAGCCGGCCTTCGTCGAGGCCGTGATCGAAGACATCATCAAGCCCGTGCTGCCCAAGGACTGGATCACGGCCGACACCAAGTACCTCATCAACCCCACAGGGCGCTTCGTCATCGGCGGCCCGCAGGGCGACTGCGGCCTGACGGGCCGCAAGATCATCGTGGACACCTACGGCGGCGCCTGCCCGCACGGCGGCGGCGCGTTCTCGGGCAAGGACCCGACCAAGGTGGACCGCAGCGCCGCGTACGCTGCGCGCTACGTGGCCAAGAACATCGTGGCCGCCGGCCTGGCGCGCCAGTGCCAGATCCAGGTGGCCTACGCCATCGGCGTGGCCCGGCCCATGAACGTGACGGTCTATACCGAAGGCACGGGCGTGATCCCCGACCACGAAATCGCCAAGCTGGTGCAGGAGCACTTCGACCTGCGCCCCAAGGGCATCATCCAGATGCTCGATCTGCTGCGCCCCATCTACAGCAAGACCGCCGCCTACGGCCACTTCGGCCGCGAGGAGCCCGAGTTCACCTGGGAGCGCACCGACAAGGCAGCCGCGCTGCGTGCAGCGGCCGGGCTGTAAAGCCCGGCAACCCGCGTCAGCGGGTTCGGCAGCCTTGCGGCGCAGGCTCATTTCGCGCAGCGAAGTGAAGGCCCGCAGGGCCGGGCCGGAGCCACAAAGCCCAAGCGCTGCGTGCAGCGGCCGGGCTGTAAAACCCGGCAACCCGCGTCAGCGGGTTCGGCAGCCTTGCGGCGCAGGCTCATTTCGCGCAGCGAAGCGAAGGCCCGCAGGGCCGGGCCGGAGCCACAAAGCCCAAGCGCCGCGCGCAGCAGCCGGGCCGTGAAGACAGCCGCACCCGGTAAAGTAGCTGAACATGCACGACACCGCCATCCTCATCGGGCGCTTCCAGCCCGTGCACGCCGGGCACCTGGCACTGCTGCAGCATGGCCTGGCGCAGGCCCGGGAAGTCATCATCGTCCTGGGCTCGGCCTTTGCGGCACGCTCGCCAAAAAACCCGTTCACCTGGCAGGAGCGCGCCGCCATGCTGCGCGACGCCTTGCCGGCAGCCGACCGCGAGCGTCTGCGCTTTCTGCCGGTGCGTGACCGCTACGACGAGCCCGCCTGGGTGCAGGATGTGCGCCTGGGTGTGGCCCGGATGCTGCCCACGCCATCGGAACAGCGGGTGGCGCTGGTGGGCCATTTCAAGGATGCCAGCAGCAACTACCTGCGCCGCTTTCCGGGGTGGACACTGCTGGATCTGCCGCGCCAGGGCAGCATGGACGCCACCGCCATCCGCGATGCGTACTGGGCTGCCACCCCTGGCACGGTGAGCGCGGCGCTGGCCCCTCTGGCCCAGGACATGCCGCCCAGCACCCTGCGCTTCCTGCACGACTTTGCGACACTTCCCGCCTACGCCGCCCTGCAAGAGGAATGGCGCGTATTGCGCGACTACCGTGCCTCCTGGGCGCAAGCGCCCTACCCTCCGGTGTTTGTCACGGTCGATGCCGTGCTGCGCTGCCAGAACCATGTGCTGCTGGTGCGCCGCGGCCAGGCGCCCGGCAAGGGCCTGTGGGCTGCGCCCGGCGGCTTTCTGGAGCCCCGCGACACACTGTGGCAATCCTGCCTGCGGGAACTGTCGGAAGAAACCGCCTGCCCCCTGGACGAGGCCACGCTGCGCGCCGCCCTGCGCGCGGTCAAGGTGTTTGACCACCCGGACCGCAGCCAGCGCGGCCGCACCATCACCCACGGGCACTATTTCGACCTGGGCAACATCCCGCTCCCGCCGGTGGTGGGCGGCGACGACGCTCAGCAGGCGCTCTGGGTGCCGCTGGATCAACTGGCAGCCATGGAAGACCAGTTGTTTGAAGACCACTTCCACCTGCTGGACAGTTTTCTGGGGCTGACCACTCCCGCCTGACACGGCCCTACCGGAAATCCCTGCTCTGCGTGGCCAACCGACCCAGCAGCGGCGACAAATCCCACAGCCGATGCGCTATGAGGTTGCACACCGCCCCCTCACGCTGCCAGCGCCCCTGCACCAGCAGCAGCCGCGCACCCAGCAGCACCTGGCGCTGGGCCTCCTTGACGTGCCGCCAGACGATGACCTGGGTGCTGCCATGCTCGTCCTCCAGCGAAACGAAGACCGTACCCTTGGCCGTGGGCGGCTGCTGGCGCAGCGTCACGATGCCCGCCGTGCGCACCCAGCGCCCGTCGTGCACCTGCTGCAGTTGCGCCGAGGTGCGGAGCCGGTAGCGCTGCAGTTGTGGCCGCAGCAAGGCCAGGGGGTGGCTGCGCAGCGTCAGGCCAACCGAGGCGAAATCCCAGAGCACCTCCTCGCCCTCGGGCGCGGCGGGCAGCGCCAGAAATTCCTCGTCCACCGGGGCGTCCTGCAGCAACGCGGGCGGTGCGTGGAGCGCGGCTGCCTCCCACACCTGCTGGCGGCGGTGACCCGCAAGCGGGGCCAGGGCACCCGCTGCGGCCAGCAGCCGCATCTCGTGCTGCTCCAACCGTGCACGGCGCGCCAGCGCCTCGGTGCTATCGAAGGGCGCCACGGCACGCTCGGCCACGATGCGCGCTGCGCTGGCCGCGGGCAGGCCCTGCACGAGGTGCAGGCCCAGGCGCACGGCGGGTGTGTTGTGCAGATCCTCCAGCGTGGATTCCACAGCGCTGTGCACCACGTCCACGGGCCGCACCTCCACGCCGTGGCGGCGCGCATCCTGCACCAACTGGCTGGGGGTGTAGAAGCCCATGGGCTGGCTATTGAGCAGCGCCACGAGGAAGGCCGCCGGCTCATGCCGCTTGATCCAGGCCGAGGCATAGACCAGCAGCGCGAAGCTGGCCGCGTGGCTCTCCGGGAAACCATATTCCGAGAACCCCTGGATCTGCTCGAAGATGGCCTCGGCGAACTCCCGCGCATAGCCGCGCTCGGTCATACCATCGACGAGCCGGTGGTAATACTTCTCCAGCCCGCCCTTGCGCTTCCAGGCCGCCATGGCGCGGCGCAGGCCGTCGGCCTCGCCGGGCGTGAAGCCCGCCGCGAGCATGGCGATCTGCATCACCTGTTCCTGGAACACCGGCACGCCCAGCGTGCGGCCCAGCGCGGTGCGCAACGCCTCGCTGGGGTAGGTGACCGGTTCCTTGCCCTGGCGCCGGTTCAGGTAAGGGTGCACCATGCCACCCTGGATGGGCCCCGGCCGCACGATGGCGACCTCGATCACCAGGTCGTAGAAGCACCGCGGGCGCAGGCGCGGCAGCATGCCCATCTGGGCCCGGCTCTCGATCTGAAACACACCAATGGTGTCGGCCTGGCAGACCATGTCGTAGGTGGCGCTGTCTTCGGCCGGGATGTCCTGCATGCGGAACACCTGCCCGCGCCGCAGGCCGATCAGCTCGAGTGCGCGCCGGATCGCCGACAGCATGCCCAGGGCCAGCACATCGACCTTGAGCAGGCCAGCGGCGTCCAGGTCGTCCTTGTCCCACTCGATCACCGTGCGGTGGGGCATGGAGGCGTTTTCCACCGGCACCATGCGGCACAGCGGGCCCTGGGTGAGCACAAAGCCGCCCGTGTGCTGCGACAGGTGGCGCGGAAACCCCAGCAACTGCTGCGTGAGCGTGATGAGCTGGCGCACGGCCAGATCGTCCGCCGGGATACCCAGCTCCGCGAAACGCTCAGGCCGCACACCCGCGCCGTCAAACCACTTCTGGCCCTTGGCGATGGCATCCACCGTGGCCAGGTCAAAGCCCAGGGCCTTGCCTACATCGCGGATGGCGGACTTGGGCCGGTAGCTGATGACCGCAGCCGTGAGTGCGGCGCGGTCGCGCCCGTACTTTTGGTACAGGTACTGGATCACTTCCTCGCGGCGCTCGTGCTCGAAGTCGATGTCGATGTCCGGGGGCTCGTTGCGCTCCTTGGAGATGAAACGCTCGAACAGCACCGACATGCGCGCCGGGTCCACCTCGGTCACGCCCAGGCAGTAGCAGACGACGCTGTTGGCGGCCGAGCCGCGCCCCTGGCAGAGGATGTGGCGCGAGCGCGCAAACGCCACGATGTCGTACACCGTGAGGAAGTAATGCTCGTAGCGCAGCTCGCAGATCAGGGCCAGCTCGTGCTCGATCAGTGCCTGCACCGGGGCGGCAATGCCTTGCGGCCAGCGGCGCCCCGCGCCTTCGTAGGTCATCTGCCGCAGGTAGCTGGCGGCCGTGTGGCCGCTGGGCACCACCTCGTCCGGGTACTGGTACTTCAGCTCGTCCAGGCTGAAATGGCAGCGCGCCGCCACGCGCAGCGTCTCGGCCAGCAGTTCGGCGGGAAAGGTCTGCGCCAGGCGCAGCCGGGTGCGCAGGTGCTGCTCGGCGCTGCGCTGCAGCGCATGGCCACATTCCGTGAGCGGCTTGCCGATGCGCGTGGCCGTCAGCACGTCCTGCAGCGGCTTGCGCGAGCGCACATGCATGTGGACATCGCCCACCGCCACCAGGGGCAGCGCCGTCAGTTCCGACAGGGTGCGCAGGCGGTGCAGCCAGAGCTCATCATCCAGGCGGCGCAGCTGCTCCACCCCGACCCAGCACCGGCCTGTGAACTGCCCCAGCGCCCAGCGCCCCAGGGCCAGCAGCTGCGTGTCGGTGGAATGGCGTTCAGGGCACAGCAGCACCAGGCAGTCGGCCAGTGCCACACCCGTGAGATCGGCCTGCGCGAGGTGGTAGGCACCTTTCTCCGACGCGCGCCGCAACCGGGTGATGAAGGCGCACAGATTGCCGTAGCCCTGCAGGTTCTGCGCCAGCACGACCAACACGCAAGGCGCACCGTCCGCAGCGCGGGGCTGCACCCGAAACTGCGCTCCCAGCAGCAGATGCAGGCCCACGGCCTTTGCCGCCACATGGGCGCGCACGGCCCCGGCCAGACTGCACTCGTCGGTCAGGGCCAGTGCCCGGTAGCCCAGCGCGTGGGCGCGCTCCACCAGCTCGTGCGGATGGCTCGCGCCACGCAGGAAGGTGAAGTTCGAGATGCAGCGCAGTTCCGCATAGTCCGGCAGTGATCGGGAGGGGATGTTCATTGCCGAAGCCTCAGCCAAAGTACCCATGCAGGAACCACGCCGCCTGGTCCCCCGCCAGTCGCTGCTGAAACACCCACAGCAAGCCGGCATGGGGGCTGCGGGCAAGCCAGTAGTCACGCTGCACGTTGAGCGCCTGGGCATCGCTCCCCTGGCCGCTGCGGTGCCACCAACCACCCTCCACACGGTCAGGCCCCAACAGCAGTTGCAGCGGCCCCTGGTAATGCGGCCGGTGCTGGCGTTCCTCCAGACGCAGCGGCACCTCCAGCAACCAGGGGGGCAGCGGCATGCCGGAACCTGCGGTGGCCTGGCGCGGGCGGTGTGCCAGATCGCTGTGCCAATGCTGCATCCACTCAGGCCGGTGGTCCGCGCAGAGCACGGGCAAACACACGGCCTGCGGGCCCAGGCGGGCCTGGATGCGTTCAAGCGCCGCGTGGATGCCCTCCCCCTGGCGCTGGGGATCGGGCAACAGGGTGTGGTTGGTTCCAGCCCAGGGCTCCACCGTGTCGGCAGACAGTTCCAGTTCACCCACCGGCGCGGCCAGCACGACCTGGGCCAGATGCTCGGCCAGCAGACGCATGCAATGCTCCACGCTTTGCGTGGGCTGGGAGGTATGCACTGTGAGCGCTCCCCCATCGCCTGCCGACCGGGCGCGCATGGCATCGTGGTGCCAGTGCAGGGTGAAGGCCCGCACGCCGCAGTGGCGCGCGGCCAGCCAACCCGCCATCTGCACCAGCAGGCGCCTGGCGCCAAACAGCAGGGCAGGCGCATGCTCCACCCGCGCCATCAGTTCCAGCCGGGCCTGAAAGGTCGGAGGCAGGGTGATCCAGTCGTACGCCTCGGGCCGCAGGCCGTAGGCTTGGTCCAACGCAGCCAGCAAGGGAGCACCAAACCGGCGCACCAGCCCGCCACGCGGCAGGCGGCGCACCTGCCCCAGCGTGCGGCAGCCCACGCGTGCCAGTGTGGCCTGGTGCTGGCCCACAGCGGTCATGGCCTGCAATGGCAGGGCATCGAGCCGCGACGCCAGCGCCTCCTCTGGCACCCGCCCACCGCCATGGCGCACCAGGGCCAGCGCCGCCAGGCCCGTAGGCGCCCAGGCCACGCAGGCACCCAGTTCGGCAGCGCCATGCTGCATGCACTGGCACAGCCGCTCCAACCCGCCAAACAGGCGAGCCGACGCAGACACCTCGGCCAGCACCGCGCCCTCCTGCAGGGCCACCCGGGGGGTGAACTGCAAGGCCCAGATGCCCAGCGCCATGGGGTCAATGGGCCAGGAGCCTGTGGGTTGTGGCAGGGGCAGCAATGCGACCCAGTGCGCGGACATCGGACAACTCCTTGGCCAGCGGCGCCTGTACCGTGGCAGCGGCAGACCCCAGGCGCGGCGGCAACATGTGCTGCAGATTGCCGGGAATGGCCTCCAAACGCAGCACGCCCTCGAACGCACTGCCCCGGCGCTTGGGAATGTGCACCTGCAGCACCCAATCCGGCCCCAAAGTCACCCCCACGCGCAACGGTGCAGGCGAGGCCTGCTGCAACGCACCTTCAGGACGGCACAGGAACACCGGTGCATCGCAGGACTGTGCGTGGATCTGCAAACGGCGGATCTGCTCGGGCCGCGCCTGCGGGAGCCAGGCGAGTACGGCACCCACGGGCCCTGCCTGGAGGATTTGTTCGGTGGCCCAGAGCCGCTCCAAAGGCGCAACGGCCCGCACCCACACCAGCTGCGCAGGCGGTACGCCCAGTTGCGCCAGCCCCCCGGCGTGCGGCGGCTGGGACGGCGCCACCAGGTAAATGCGGCCACCCTCTTGCAGCAAGGCAGGCAGCGCGGGCCCCAACAGGCGCCATTCGCACCGCAGTGCCTGCGGCAGCAGCAGCTCCGTCACGGCTTGCGTGGGCCACCCGCCACCGGGCAACTGCGCATCCAATGTGCCAAACCCGGTGGGAACAGTGCGCGCCACCGCTCCCACCATGTCCACCCCACGCCAGACAGCCGCAGCTACGGGGCCGGGAAGGACTCCGGGGTCAAAGGCATGGACAGCTCCAAGGGTGGTAAAGGACATGGACAGGCATCAGCAAAAATAACTGTATGAATATACAGTTTTTATGCTGAACCACCAAACCCTCAATCCACCAGCGACACGGCCGCCAAGCCACGGCAATGGCAAGGCGGCCAGGCAAAGGGGGCGCTGGGATAAAAATGTGCTTTCGTCGGCCCGAGAGGCCGACGAACCAGGGCCCCGGCCTTGGCGTCGTCCCGCGCCTAGATTGGCGCGGTTTTCACCGTGTTCGCACTGGCAAAAATAGTGTGAACAGGCCCTAGCGCTTGCAGCGCGCGATGAAGTTTTCTTCGAACCGGCGCAGATCGGCCTTTTCGCCTTCGCTCAGGTCGGTACGCGCCTGCTTGGCGTGCAGAATGCGGCGCGACTCTGCGCATTGCTGCAAAAAGCGTTCTTCACGGTCGCGCGAGGCCTGGTCGGCCAGGCGGGTTGCTTTTTCCTCCTCACGCTGCTCCTTCTTGCGTTGGTAGCGGTCGGTCGAGAGCTTGGAGTAGGCTGCCTCCTCCTCCTCGTTGCACTCCCGTTTGTATTCCCTGCGCAGATCCTCGATGGCGTCGTACTTCAGCCCTCGGCTGCTGGCCGTGCGCATCGCTTGGTGAAGAGACCGGCAGCGACCGCTCATGTACTGGTGGTGCTCAGGCTCATCGCCGGAGGAGCGGGAAGACGGTCGATAGCTGCTTGAAGACGACGAAGAGTAGCCGGAGGAGCGCGCAGGCCCGCCCACTACCGCCGTGGTGCGCATGTCCGACGGACAGGGGCGCGAGAGCACATAGTTGTTGCCATTGGAATCCCGGCAGTGGTAGCTCATCTGGGCACTGGCGGCGCCTGCCCACAAGCTGCCACCCACCAAAGCCATGCAGACCCAAACCGATTTCATGGTGTGCCCTCAACCCAAAAAAATGAAATGTTACCGTGTGCCAGCACCTGCCAGCCCCAAACGGCGGCAAATTTCGAGCACCGCCGTACTTTGGTTCATCGTATAGAAATGCAGGCCCGGCGCCCCTGCCGCCAGCAGTTGTTCACACAGGTGGGTGACCACATCCAGGCCGAACGCCCGAATGCCTGCCGCATCGTCGCCCAATCCCTGCAGGCGCAGGCGAATCCAGCGCGGCACTTCGGCGCCGCAGCTGTCGGCAAAGCGCAGCAGGCCGCTGGCGTTGGTGATGGGCATGATGCCCGGCACCACCGGCACGTCAGCGCCCAGCTTGCGCGCCTCGTCCACAAAGCGGAAATAGGCATCGGCGTTGAAGAAGAACTGCGTGATCGCCGAGTTGGCGCCCGCTTTGACCTTGGCCGCATAGGCCTGCAGGTCGGCCTCGGGCGAGCGTGCCTGCGGGTGCATCTCTGGGTAGGCGGCCACCTCCAGGTGGAAGTGATCCCCCGTCTCGGCGCGGATGAAGGCCACCAGATCGGCGGCATAGCGGAATTCGCCCATGCTGCCGTAGCCGCTGGGCAGGTCACCGCGCAGTGCCACCAGCCGACGCACGCCCATGGACTGGAACAGCGCCAGCTTCTCGCGCACCGAATCGCGCGACGCACCGACGCAGGTGAAATGCGAAGCCCCTTGCTGCCCCTCGTCCAGAATGGCCTGCACGGCCTGCAAGGTGCCGTCCTGCGTAGAGCCCCCCGCGCCGTAGGTCACCGAGCAGAACTGGGGCTGCAGGGCGTAGAGCTGCTGGCGCACGGCGCGCAGCTTCTCGATGCCCTCGGGCGTCTTGGGTGGGAAAAACTCGAAACTGACCGGCACGGCGGCCGGCGCGGCGTTGGCTGCGTTCATGCAAACCTCCTCGCATAGACAAAAAATTCCTGGTTGCCGTCACCACCGCTGATGGGGCTGTCCATCCACGCACGCACCTCCAGCCCCAGGCTGGCGCAGCAGTCGCGGATGCGCTGCTCGACCACGGGGTAGAGCGCGGCATCGCGCACGATGCCGCCCTTGCCCACCTGGCCGGGCTGCAGTTCGAACTGCGGCTTGACCAGCATCAGCAGGTGGCCGCCAGGCGCCAGCAGCGGTACCAGGGCAGGCAGCACCAGCGTGAGCGAGATGAAGGACAGGTCACCCGTGACCAACTCGAACACCGGCGCCGTGCTTTCGCCCACCCAGGCCTGGAGGCGGCGGCGGGCGCCCGCAGCGGCGAGCGGCGCGGCGTCTTCGCGCTCGCGCGCCAGGTCGGCCTCCACGTCGTCGTCGCTCACGTCGTCGCTGTCGTCGTAGTCGGTCACCTCGCCATCACCAGACATCCAGCGGTACGGGCTTTCGGGCTCGGCATCGTCCTCCACAGCCGCAGGGGCCGGTTCGGACCAGGTGTCCTCCCAGGCCGCCTGCAGCATCTCGGGCGTCAGCGCGCGGGCGTTGATGCCTTCGAGACAGACCACGCGCGGGTCCTGGCGCAGCTGCGCGTGCAACTGGCCGTGGCCCACGTCCACGCCCACCACGCGGCGCGCCCCACGCTCCAGCAGGCAGTGCGTGAAGCCGCCGGTGGACTGGCCCACGTCCAGGCACTGCAACCCCTGCACCGCCAGGCCCAGAGATTCGAGCGCACCGTCGAGCTTGAGGCCGCCGCGCGAGACAAAGCGCGCCTCGGCCGCGTCCTGCAGTTGCAGTTCGGCCTGGGCCGGGATCTCTTCGCCGTTCTTGGCCACCCGGCTCCAAGGGCCGTGTGCGCCCAGGCACCATTGCACCCCGCTGGCAATCAGCCGCTGAGCCTGCGAGCGGGTGCTGGCCAGCCCTTTTTCCACCAGAAGAACATCGGCACGCTGGGTTTTCATAAGCAAAACATGGCTTGAACGCCCTGATTACGGGCGCTGACAGCTATCAATTCAATAGCAAATAAATCAATAACGGTAGGTATCGGGCTTGTAGGGCCCTTGCTTGGGCACGCCGATGTAGGCGGCCTGCTCGTCCGTCAGTTCGGTCAGCATGGCGCCGACCTTCTTCAGGTGCAGGCGCGCCACCTTCTCGTCGAGGTGCTTGGGCAGCACGTAGACCTTGCCCACGTCGTAGCCCTCGGGGTGGGTGAACAGTTCGATCTGCGCGATGGTCTGGTTGGCGAACGAGTTGGACATCACGAAGCTCGGGTGCCCCGTGCCGCAGCCCAGGTTCACCAGGCGGCCCTTGGCCAGCAGGATGATGCGCTTGCCGTCCGGGAAGATCACGTGATCCACTTGGGGCTTGATCTCTTCCCACTGGCAGTGCTCTTCGAGCTTGGCGACCTGGATCTCGTTGTCGAAGTGGCCGATGTTGCAGACGATGGACTGGTCCTTCATCGCCTTCATGTGCTCGAAGGTGATGACGTCGCGGTTGCCGGTGGTGGTCACGAAGATGTCGGCTAGTGGCGCGGCGTATTCCATGGTCACGACCTTGAAGCCTTCCATCGCGGCCTGCAGGGCGTTGATGGGGTCGATCTCGGTCACCCAGACCTGTGCCGACAGCGCGCGCAGCGCCTGGGCCGAGCCCTTGCCCACGTCGCCGTAGCCGCAGACCACGGCCACCTTGCCGGCAATCATCACGTCGGTGGCGCGCTTGATGCCGTCCACCAGCGATTCGCGGCAGCCGTACAGGTTGTCGAACTTGGACTTGGTCACCGAGTCGTTCACGTTGATGGCGCGGAACATCAGCGTGCCCTTGGCCGACATTTCCTTCAGGCGGTGCACGCCCGTGGTGGTCTCTTCGGTCACGCCGATGATCTGGGCGCTCTTGCGGCTGTACCAGGTGCTGTCCTCGGCCAGCTTGGCCTTGATGGCGGCGTACAGGATGCGCTCTTCCTCGCTGCCGGGGTTGGCCAGCACGGAGGCGTCCTTTTCGGCGCGCTTGCCCAGGTGCATCAGCAGCGTGGCGTCACCGCCGTCGTCCAGGATCATGTTCGGGCCTTCGCCCTCGCTGCCCTTGGGGCCGAAGTCGAAGATGCGGTGGGTGTAGTCCCAGTAGTCCACCAGGGTCTCGCCCTTGATGGCGAACACCGGCGTGCCGGTGGCGGCAATGGCGGCGGCGGCGTGGTCCTGGGTGGAGAAGATGTTGCACGAGGCCCAGCGCACGTCGGCGCCCAGGGCCTTGAGCGTCTCGATCAGCACGGCCGTCTGGATGGTCATGTGCAGCGAGCCGGTGATGCGCGCGCCCTTGAGCGGCTGCTTGGCGGCGAATTCCTCGCGGATGGCCATCAGGCCGGGCATCTCGGTCTCGGCGATGCGGATTTCCTTGCGGCCCCAGTCGGCCAGGCCGATGTCGGCGATGGCGGAGTCGGCGGAGGGTGCGTTGACGCGTGCGTTCATGGTTTGCTCCAAAGCATGTTTGAAAAAACCACTCGCCGGGGGAAGGGGAAAAGCTCACCACGCGGAAAGTGGATGAGCGTCGTTGCGAAACAGATCCGAGCCTCACGCCCCGCCAGTGCTGGGGGCGCTGCAACGCTCCTCGGATAGGCGCCGATTATAAAGGCAAAGGCCCGCAAGCGCCGCCCGCCCCACGGACAGGCCTGACAATGCCTGCCCGGTAAAATTGTCGTTTTCGCACGCCTGCCGGGGCGTCCTGTCCCCTGCGCACTCCCTTCTGGAATTCCTTGTGTCCTACGCCCCCGAAACCCGGCGCCGCCGCACCTTTGCCATCATTTCCCACCCCGACGCGGGTAAAACGACGCTGACGGAAAAGCTGCTGCTGTTCTCGGGCGCAATCCAGATCGCCGGCGCCGTCAAGGGCCGCAAGGCCAGCCGCCACGCCACCTCCGACTGGATGGAGATCGAAAAACAGCGCGGCATCTCGGTGGCCTCGTCGGTGATGCAGATGCAGTACCGCGACCACGTCATCAACCTGCTCGACACCCCCGGCCACAAGGACTTCTCCGAAGACACCTACCGCGTGCTCACGGCCGTGGACTCGGCCCTGATGGTGATCGATGCCGCCAACGGCGTGGAGGCGCAGACACGCCGCCTGATCGAGGTCTGCCGCCAGCGCGACACGCCCATCATCACCTTCGTCAACAAGATGGACCGCGAGGTGCGCGACCCGCTCGACATCCTCGACGAGGTGGAGCGCGAACTCGGCATGCCCTGTTGCCCCATGACCTGGCCCGTGGGACAGGGTAAGTCGTTCGGCGGCATCATCGACCTGCGCACGCAGAGCATGACGGTGTTCGAGCCCGGCAGCGAAAAGCGCCCGCAGGACTTCGAGACCATCCCCCTGAGCGACCAGGACCGGCTGCGCGCGCGCTTTGGCCAGGCCTTTGACGACGCCCTGGAGAGCATGGAGCTGGCCGTGGGCGCCTCCACCACGTGGAGCCATGAACAGTTCCTCGCGGCCAAGCTCACGCCGGTGTTCTTCGGCTCGGGCGTGAACAATTTTGGCGTGCAGGAAGTGCTCAACGCCGTGGTGGACATGTCGCCCCCGCCGGGCCCGCGCATCGCCTACCAGGAGGTGAACCGCCAGCGCGAGGAAAAGACCATCCACCCCGAGGACGAGGGTTTCTCGGGCGTGGTCTTCAAGGTGCAGGCGAACATGGACAGCAACCACCGCGACCGCATCGCCTTCGTGCGCGTGGCCTCGGGCAAGTTCACCCCCGGCATGAAGATGCGCGTGCAACGCACGGCCAAGGAGTTGCGCCCCACCAGCGTGGTCACCTTCATGAGCCAGCGCCGCGAAGCGGTGGACGAAGCCTACGCGGGCGACATCATCGGCTTCACCACGCACGGCGGCGTACAGCTGGGCGACACCATCACCGACGGCCCGGCGCTGCAGTTCACCGGCCTGCCCTTCTTCGCACCCGAAATGTTCATGACCGTGGTGCTGAAGAACCCGCTGCGCTCCAAGCAATTGCAGCAGGGCCTGATGGAGCTGGGCGAGGAAGGCGCCATCCAGGTCTTCAAGCCCGACGCCGGCGGCAACATGCTGCTGGGCGCCGTGGGCCAGTTGCAGTTCGAAGTGGTGCAGCACCGCCTGAAAACCGAGTACGACTGCGATGTGCGCCTGGAGAGCTGCCAGTACACCGGCGCCCGCTGGATCACGGCCGACACCCCGGCCGAGCTGCGCGAGTTCGAGAACGCCTACCCCCTGCGCCTGGCGCACGACGCGGCCAACACCCTGGCCTACCTGTGCACCAGCCCCTACGACGTGCGCCTGGCGCAGGAGCGCTTTCCCAAGATCCACTTCCACCCGCTGCGCGAGCACGCCGGGCTGAGCCTGAGCAACTCGCACTGAGGGGCGAAAAACGTGCCCATGCTGCCGCTGAGCGCACTGCGCCTGCCCCCAGGCCTGGTGGGCGTGCTCACCGACATCGACGACACCCTCACCACCGAGGGCGCCATCACCCCCGATGCCCTGCAGGCCCTGGCCGATCTGAAGGCCGCAGGTCTGCGGGTGATCGCCATCACCGGCAGGCCGGTGGGCTGGAGCGAGCCGTTTGCGCAGACCTGGCCGCTGGACGCCATCGTGGCCGAGAACGGGGCCGTGGCGCTGGTGCCAGTGGCTGAAGAAGATTCAGGCCCAATCAGCCCGCAGCGCCCGTATTCAGGGCGCAGGGCGCTATCAAAAATATACCAGCAGGACGCCGCCACCAGGGCGCACCACTTTGCGCGCATGCAGCAGGTGCTGGCCCAGATCGAGCGCGAGGTGCCCGGCGCACGCCGGGCCACCGATTCGGCGGGCCGCGAAACCGACATTGCCATCGACCACAGCGAATTCACCCACCTGCCCCAGGACGCCATCGACCAGGTGGTGCGCACCATGCGCGCGGCGGGCATGAACGCCACGGTCAGCAGCATCCACATCAACGGTTGGTTTGGCGCGCACAACAAGCTGGAAGGCGCGCGCTGGATCGTGCGCGAGCGGCTGGGGCGCGACCTGGACACCGAGATCGACCGCTGGGTCTATGTGGGCGACTCGACCAACGACCAGGTGATGTTCGAGCGTTTTCCACTCAGCGTGGGCGTGGCCAACATTGCGCGCTTTGTGCCGCAACTGCACCACCTGCCGCGCCATGTGACGCAGGCCGAACGCGGCGCGGGCTTTGCCGAGTTGGCGCGGGCACTGCTGGGCGGGCGCTGACCCCGCAAGGCGTCAAACACCCGGTTCCTTGGGCGCCATGGCGCTGCCCTGGTAGTGCTGCACCTGCCCGTCGGGCAGCGCCAGCATCACGCGGTTGCGCCCGGTCTGCTTGCCCGCGTACAGGGCGTGGTCGGCGCGCTGCAGCAGGGTTTCGAGATGATCCTCGTGGGCTTGCAGCTCGGCCACTCCGGCAGTGGCCTGCACGCGCAGTCGCAGGCCTTCGAAAGCAATCTCGGTGTCCGACAGCACCTGCAGAAAGCGCCGCGCCACCTCGCCCGCCTCGCGCAGTGCCGTGTGGGGCATGAGCACCACAAACTCCTCGCCCCCCAGGCGCCCGGCGATGTCCACCTCGCGGAAGTTCTCGCGGCACAGTTGCGCCACGCAGCGCAGCACCTCGTCGCCTGCGGCATGGCCGTGGTCGTCGTTGATGTGCTTGAAATGGTCCAGATCCAGCATCACCAGCGACATGGCGCGCCCCTCGCGGCGTGCGCGCGCCATTTCGCGGGAAAAGAGCTTTTCGTACTCGCGCCGGTTGTTCAGCCCTGTCAGTGGGTCGATGCTGGCCTGGATGCGCAGCGCCTCCTGCAGGGCGCGGCGCTGCTCCACCTCCTGGCGCAACTGGTCGTTGCTGGCGCGCGCAGCCATCAACAGGGCGTACTGCTGGCGCTGCAGCATCTGCACGCGCCAGGCACTGACATAACCCGTCACGATGGGCAATGCCAGCACCAGGCTCAGGATCACGAACTCCCGTGTCTGCAAACTGCGGCTTTGACTGACCATGGCCAGCGTGAACAACGCCCCTACCAAGGAAACCGCCAGGGCACAGCACAGGCGGTTGGGCACAAAGACGAAGAGCATGATCAGCATCAGCAGCGTCATGGCATAGGTCCAGATGGCTATCTCGGGCCGCAGCACATACACCAGCATGAAACTGGCCAGGCCAATGAGTTCGACCACCGAAGTCCACAAGCCCTGGGTCGCCAGCCAGGGCTTGCGCACCACGGCACGCATCAATGCCAGCACGCACAACGCCACCCCGACGCGCATGGCCAACAGGCCCTGGAAGGGCGCAGACCAGCCCATGGCCAGGTAGTCCGGAATGGCGAACAGCAGCAACAGCACCGCCCATGTGCCCAGGGCCAGCAGAAGCTGGCGTGCGGTGAAATGCTGGCAATATTGCTGGTAGCCCATCTCGGTGCGCCGGTCGGAGAACTCCGCACACCAGCCACGCAGGTGCCACTGCGAACCGGGGCCCAGCGGCTCCAGCCCCTCAGGCCCATCGGGCAGGCCCAACAACGATTTCAGATGATCACGCATGGGTCAGTGGCTCTTTTGCCCATTGTGCCTCTGACACGGTGGATCTGGGCATCCCCCACAGCACATCGAATCCCAGGGCCATCGGGGTTCTCCGGGGGCAGTCCAGGGTCCAACTGTCATACCCTTGGCACCAGGATTTGCGCATGACCGCCACCCCCACCCACCCTGCACCACCGCCAACTCCCGCGCTCTCTGCGTGGCGTGCCGAGTTCATCCATCCTGCCGATGAACATGCCTTCCGCACCAGCGTGCAGCACAGCATGGCCCGGCAACTGCGCGTGGCCCTGGCGCTGTGGGCGGGTCTGCTGCTGTTGTTTGCCCTGCCGGACCTGCAGGTGCTGGGGGCTGCCAGCCCCTTGTTCTGGCAACTGCTGGCGTACCGTGGCGCGATGGCCGCCCTGTTGCTGGGCGCTGCGGGGGTGCTACGCCGCCAGCCGCACTGGGCCACCGATGGGCGGCTGGTGGCCTGGATTGCCGTCATCGGCTACCCCTTCTATTTCCTGCTGTTCCATGTGCGCGAGGACGTGCGCATCTGGACCGTGGGAATGGTGATGTTCATGCAGTTCTGCATGTTCCTGTTTCTGCCGGGGCGCGTGGTGGTCTTTGTGCCGGTGGCCGTGTTTGGCGTGGTCGGCAGCCTGTTGAGCTTTGTGCTGCTGGGTCGGCCCCCAGCCACCTTGCTGGGGCTGGCGTTTTTGCTCACGCTGCCCGCCCTGGTGGGCTATGTGGCGGCGGCGCGCCTGCAGCGTGTGCAACGCCAGGAATTTGCCCTGCGCCAACGCTTGAGCGAAACCAACGCCGCGCTGCAGGCCGAAATCGCCCAGCGCATCGAACTGCAGGCCGAACTGGAGCGCCAGGCCACCACCGACCCGCTCACCGGCCTGGTGAACCGGCGCGAATTCAGCCGCCGCTTTGCGTTGGATCTTGCGCGCACGCAGCGCGACGCCAGCCCGCTGTCGCTGGTGCTCATCGACCTGGACCACTTCAAGCGCATCAACGACCAGTACGGCCACGCCGCGGGCGATGCGGTGCTGTGCACCCTGGCCCGGCTGAGCGGCAGCTGCTTTCGCAGCATCGACACCGTGGGCCGCCTGGGGGGTGAGGAATTCGCCGTGCTGCTGCCCGGCGCCGACCTGCAATGCGCCGCCCAGGCCGCCCGGCGCCTGGCGCAGCGCCTGGCCGATACCCCGGTGGAGCACGAGGGCCAGCGCATCGTGGCGGGCATGACGGCGGGGGTGGTCCAACGCCTGCCCAGTGAGGACAACCTCGACTCCCTGCTGCAGCGCGCCGACCTGGCACTCTACGCGGGCAAACAAGCCGGACGCGCACGCACCATGTTGGCGCTGCCCGACGGGAGCCACCAGGAGTTTTATACGGGTTTGCATTCAATCGGATAACTAGGCGGGAAGCCGAAGACAGTGCTGTAGCACGGCGAGGCAAACCAACGACGTTATACGGTTGAAGGCAAATCCGTATTAGGCCTTGTAGGTGGACAGCAGGATGCTGGTCTCGGTGTTGGCAATGCCCGGCGTGAGGCGGATGCGCCCCAGCGCCGCGTCGAAGGCCTCCAGGCTTTCGGCGCGCACCTCGGCCACGATATCCCAGCGGCCGTTGGTGGTGTGCAGCGTGCCCACCATGGGCTCGCCGCGCAGCGCGCGGATCACCTCGGGCGCGGCGTTGCCCTCGACGGCGATGCACATCCAGGCGCGGATGCGCTGCGGCTCCGAGTCGGGCCGCAGGCGCACCGTGTAGCCGACGATGACACCGCCCTCCTCCATCTTGCGCAGCCGGTTCTGCACCGTGCCGCGCGAGACACGCAGCTTGTGCGCCAGCGTGGCCACGGGGGTGCGCGCGTCGGCGCGCAGGATGCTGAGGATTTCGCGGTCGGTGTCGTCGAGCTTGGTCATGGTGCGTTTGTACGCTGGCGTTTCGCCAATTTTTGCAGCTATTTGACCAGTTTGCCGGCTTTTTGTTGGCGGTGGCTGTTCGCACAATGCCTGCACCGCCCTCCTGTGGGGCCCGCCCCAACCACCCTCACACATCCATGCCCCCGCCCTCTCTCCAAGCCCCCGCCGCCGTCGCCATGGTGCGCCCGCACCACTTCCACCCCAACCCCGAGACCGCCGCCGACAACGCCTTCCAGCGCCCGGCCACGGCCGCCAGCGTGGCCGCGCAGGCCCATGCCGAGGTGACCGAGGCCGCCGCCCGGCTCGAAGCCGCCGGGGTGCGCGTGCACCTGTTCGACAGCCACGACCCGGCGACGCCCGACGCCGTGTTCCCGAACAACTGGTTCTCCACCCACGCGGGCGGCCATGTGGCGCTCTACCCCATGTACGCCGCCAACCGGCGGCGCGAGCGGCGCAGCGACATCATCGAGATGCTGAAAGCGCGGTACCGCGTGCAGGACGTGATCGATTACTCAGAACCTGTGGATCTTCTTTTCATGGGGTACGTTGCCCCGCAAAAACAGTGGATGCAAGGCGCAAACCGCAGCCGGGCTGGTGGCCCGGCGAGGACTTGCAACGCCGCAGACGCTGCTTTTGCGAGGCAACCCTTCGGGCAAGGCAGCAAACCGCCACGCTCGTTGTTGCCCGCCTTGCCCAGGCTGCCAGCATGGGCTGCGGCAGGCGCCTAGATCGTGACGGTTTGCTGCCTTGCGTACCCCATGAAAAGAAGATCCACAGGTTCTTACCTGGAACACGACGGCATGGCCCTCGAAGGCACGGGCGCCATGGTGCTGGACCACATCGGCCGCATCGCCTACACCGCGCAATCGCACCGCGCCGACCCGGTGGCGCTGGAGCGCTTCTGCACGCATTTCAACTTCGAGCCCATGGCCTTCGCCACCGCCGACGCGCAGGGCCGACCCTGCTACCACACCAACGTGATGCTCTGCGTGGGTACCGACTTCGCGCTCGGGGGCTTTGACCTCATCGCCGACCCGCAGCGCCGCGCGGCCGTGCGCGCGCGCCTGCGCGAGAGCGGGCGCGAGGTCATCGAACTCGACGCGCACCAAATCGGCGAATTCGCTGGCAACGCGCTGGAGCTCACGGGGCATGGCGGCCGGCGGCTGCTGGCGCTGTCCGAGCGGGCCGCCGCCTGCCTCACGGCCGCGCAGAAGGCCGTGATCGAACGCAGCGCCACGCTGCTGCCGCTGCGCGTGCCCACCATCGAACTGGCGGGCGGCTCGGTGCGCTGCATGCTGGCGGGCATCCATTTGGCGCCGCGCCCGGACAGCGCATGACAATTTGAATGAAATCGGCCTCCAGCGCCCATCCAGCAAGCGCAGGCAGCTCCTGAAAACAGAGCAATCAGGCATTGTCCGGCGCCAGCAGCGGGCCCTCACGCCGCGCCATCACCCACCCCACCTGCGCCAGCCAGGCCAGCGCCAGCAGCACGGCCAGGGCGATGAGCCACTGGCCCAGGCGCGCTTGGTCGTCCAGCAGGTAGGCGTTGCACAGGCGCAGCGGCGCATCGATGTAGAGCTGGCCCACCACAGCGGTCATGGGCAGCACATTGCCGAGGAAGAAGCCCTGCACCACCAGCCCCGCCGCGCGCCACGACAGGCGCAGCGCAGCGCCCGCCAGCACCAGCGCAGCACCCTTGACGGCCTCGATGGTGCCGTCGCGCAGTGCCAGGTCGAGCACGCGCGGCACCATGAGCACGGCCAGCACCACCGCGACGAGCACCAGCCCGGCGATGCCGTGGGCGTTCCAGCGCGCCACGGCGCCACGCGCGCGCGGCGGCAGCGCGGCCGCCAGCAGCGCGCCCGCCGCCATCAGCAGTGGAAACTGCAGCACCATGTGGCGCCACATGCTGGCTTCCAGCGCATGGCGCAGCGGGGGCCAGGCCAGCACCACGCACAGGGCCAGCCCCAAGGCGGCCTGGGTGCGCGGCGTGCAGCGGGGCCCGGCCGTCATGGCGCGCTCCGCGCGAGGTGGCGCGCGTAGTCCAGCGTGAGCTGCTGCTCGGCGACGTCGAACACGCGCACCATGCGGCCGCGCGCGTCGAACACCAGCAGCGCGGCGTTGTGCTCATAGTCGCCCCGGCCGTCGGGCACCACCACCACGCCCAGGCGGCGCAGCAGGGCCTGCTCCTGCGCCGCGTCGGGCACGCGCACGAAGCGCCACAGGGCCGGGTCGGCCCGCAGGCCCTGGGCGTAGGCGCGCAGCGCGGCCGGGTGGTCGCGCGCGCCGTCGAAGCTGATCGACAGCAGGCCCACGTTGACCGAATGGCCCGCCTCGGCATCGGCCCGCAGCGCGGCCTGCAACTGCTGGAAGCTGCTGCCCAGCGACAGGCAGACGCTCTGGCAGCGCGTGTAGATGAAGTCGGCGATGGTCACGCCGCCGCCCTGCGCCAGCAGCGCGGGCAGGTCGGGCGCGGCCACTCCGGGGCCATCGACTGCCACGCGCGGCGCGTCCACGGGCTGCAGCGCCACCTCCAGGCGGCGCGCGCCCTCGTCGGTCCAGACCTGGAAGCCGTGCGTGAGCCAATCCGCCGCCGCGTAGCCGCACAGCGCCAGCAGCAGGCTCAGGACGGCGGTGCGCAACATGGCCTTAGCGCGCCAGGGCTTGGAGCGCAGCGCCGCCCTCGAACGGCGCGCTGCGGTCGCTGGCCTTGCGCTCCTGCGCAATCAGGTCGGGCGCCACGGCGGCGGCCTGGTTGCCCCAGGCGCTGCGGATGTAGCTGGCCACGGCGGCCAGTTCGGCATCGCCCAGTTGCCGAAAGGCCGGCATGGCGCCCTCGTAGCTTTTACCGGCCACCGTGATCGGGCCGGTCACGCCGTGCAGCAGGATGTTGGCCAGCACGCGCGGTTCGCCCGTGACCCATTCCGAACCCGCCAGCGGCGGGAACACGCCCGGCAGGCCCTGGCCCGTGGCCTGGTGGCAGGCCGCGCACTGCGCGGCGAACAGCGCCTTGCCATCCACGGCCGCGCCCGCGGCGGCCGGTGCGGGGCCGGACAGGTCGGCCACGGTGCGGCGGTCGCCCAGGCTGGAGTTTCCGAACGGATCGGACAGGAAGATGTAGCCCACGCCGAACAGCACCATGGCCAGCGTGATGGCGGCAGCCATCAGCGGCACGGGGCGGATGCGTTCCTCGGGGTCGGCGTTCTCGCGCTCCTGCGCGCGGTGCGAAGTGTCTTGGTCGAGCATGGGCGTCCTCAGGAAGCAGAACCGGCCGCCGGGCCGGCGGCGCTGCGCGGCGGGGGCGGCAGCACGGGGTAGGTGTGGTCCAGGCCCTGCAGGTACTTCACCAGGTCCAGCGCCTCGGGCCGCGCCACGACCACCTTGCCTGCGGGGCCCTGGCCCGGCGGCAGCTTGACGACCTCGTCGCCCGGCTCGGCGGCGGCCTTGGTCTCGAACAGGTAGGGGTAGGCCGGCATGATGGACCCCGGCACATAGGCGCGCGGCTGGTACAGGTGGCCCAGGTGCCAGTCCTTGCTGGGCTGGCGCACGCCGATGTTGAACAGGTCGGGCCCGGTGCGCATGCTGCCCAGCAGGTGCGGCTTGTCGTACACGTAGTCGCCCGGCACCGAGGCGCGGCCCCAGCCGCGCTCATGGTCGGGACCGAGGTTGCGGTCGCGCGGCTGCTGCGTGTGGCAGTACACGCAACCGTTGGCGATATAGACATCGCGCCCGCGCTGCTGGGCACTGGTATAGGGCTTCAGCCCTTCGGGCGGCGTGATGTCGCGCACCTCCATGTAGGGCAGCACCACCAGCGCCGCCGTGGCCACGGCCAGCGACACCATGGCGCCTGCGGCCAGTTTGACTTCATTTTCCATGGGCGATCTCCAGGGCCTGGGACGATTGCGGCGCGAACAGGGCCGCACCCGTGCGCTGCGGGCCAAAGCGCAGCGCCATGGCCAGGAAATGGCCGGCAAAGACGAGGTGGCTCAGCACCATCAGCGCGCCGCCCACGCTGCGCCACTGCAGGTAGGGGATGGTGAGCGTGACCGACTCCATGAAGGGCCGCGAAGCGTCGAGCATGGCCAGGCCCTGCAGCCAGCCGCCGATGGAGAGGCCCACGAAATAGATCAGGATGCCCACGGCCGCGAGCCAGAACTGCAGCGAGATCAGGCGCGGGTACGGCCACTCCCAGTGCAGCACGCGCGGCAGCATGAAGTAGATGGCGCCGAAGAGCACCATGGTGACGAAGGCATAGGCCCCCAGGTGCGCATGCGCCACCGTGAAGTGCGTGAAGTGCGCCACCTGGTTGACGCTGCGCAGCGCCTCCAGCGAGCCCTGCACCGACGACAGCATGTACATCAGCCCGCCGAACATCATGAAGCGCAGCGTGGGCGAGTGCAGCGCCAGGTGCATGCGCCCTTGCATGGTGCCCGCCATGTTGATGGTGAAGGCCGCCACGGGGATGATCATCATCATGCTCTGCACGATGGACAGCGTGCTCAGCCAGCCCGGAATCGGCCCGCCGATCAGGTGGTGCCCGCCCACCTGGCCGTAGAAGAAGGCCAGCGTCCAGAAGCCCAGGATGGACAGGTTGTACGAGCGCACCGGCCGACCGATGATCTTGGGCAGGAAGTAGTAGATCGCCCCCACGCTGATCGGCGTGAACCACAGGCCCAGCACGTTGTGGCCGTACCACCAGTTGGTGGTGGCCTGCTGCACGCCGGTGTGCACGCCCGGCAGCTTGGCCACCAGGAACAGCAGCGTGATCCACAAGAGCGCCGCCACCAGGTACCAGACGCTGACGTACAGCGATTCCACCTTTCGGTTGACCAGCGTGTACAGCACCGGGCCGATGATGCAGACGAAGCCCACAACGATGAACAGGCCGATCTGCCACGGCATCTCCAGGTACTCCATGCCGTCGCTCCAGCCCGCGCCGATGGCGCCGATGGCACTGGCAATGGCGATGTTGATGAACGCGCCGCCCAGCATCACCCACGTTGCGCCAAACAGCCGCGTGCGCAGCAGGCGCGGCAGCAGCCAGACGATGAGGCCGAGCGCGGCGTTGGTGATCCAGCCGTAGAGCACCGCCGTGAGGTGCATGGTGCGCACGCGGCCGAAGGTCTGCCAGGCCTCGCCCACCAGCCAGTCGGGCATGTGCAGCTTGAGCGAGGCCGTGAGCCCCGCCACCGAGCCCAGCACCAGCCAGAGGATGGCGAACGCGATGAACATGAACACGGGGAAGGCGCTGGAGCGGTCGGCCTCGATGCGCTGCGCCAGCTCGCGCGGGTCGGCGGCATGCAGGGCATCGCCCGGCTCGGCGGCCGCCGCCTGCAGGTGCGCGCGGCCGGCCTCGTGCAGCGCGGGGTCGTCTGCCTGGCCGATCTCGCCGCGCGCGAAGATGACCGACGCCGCCCGGGGGTTCTCGACCAGCAGCCCCTTGCGCATCGACCAGATGAAGACAAACAGCCCCATGATCGACAGCAGGAAAGCGCCCAGCAGGCTCAGGATGGCACTGTCCATCGGTGGGTTTCCTTTCTTGTTTTCCGGCACGCGCGAGACGCGCCATTTTTTTGATGCAGTGCAAATGACCGCACAGCGATCCGTGCTAGGCACGGCTGCGGCGGATTCTAAGATTCATCATGAATGCACATTTATGGGCATGCGCAAGCCCCTGCCAGCGGCAGTGTTACCGCGTGAGACTTCAAGCAAAAATCGCCTTCCGCGCCCGTGCGGCAAGCGCCAAAAGCTATCTTTTCAATAGCAACCAGCCGAACTGTTCAGGCCGGCGGCAGCGCCTGCAGGCGCGCATCGCAGCCCACGCCAGCGGCGATCCAGCGCCGCGCCAGCGCCTTCTGCCAGCGCACGGCCCAGGGCCGGTTCCAGCCCGTCACCGCGCCCGGGTCGGCCACCATGCCGCACAGGTAGCGCCCGTCCGCCGCACTCCAGCGCAGCGCCACGCAGGCGCCCGTGCGGCGGCGCGAGACCAGCATGCCCAGCGGGCACGGCTCGGCCAGGCAGCACAGGCCGCAGCCGTTGCACGGCGCACCCTCGGGGGGTTTGGCTGGGGCCTCCGGGTGCCAGTGCACCAGCTGCCAGCCGGGGGGCGGCTCGCCGGGTGTCATGCGGCCCAGCTCTCGCCCAGCGCCTGCGCCTGCTGCAGCACTAGGTCCACCGCAGCCTCCTGCAGGTCGGGCGGGTATTTGTACTTGCGCAAGATCCGCTTGACCATCAGCCGCAGCTTTGAGCTTGGCATTCTCATCTTTCAGTTGGCGAAGCTGCGTCAGGTGTGGTCGGTCTTTTCTAGCTGGTTTTCAATGATGACCTTGCCGCCGTCGTCCGTACAGAGAATGTCCACCTTGAAGTCACCTACAGGGTGCTCCGCACCCATCAGCTCCAGGTCACCCAGGCCCAGAGACTCGGTCAGCAGAGTCAGGTGTTCGGCTTGCGCCAGCCATGGAGTGAACTCGCCAGCCTCATGGGCCCAAGCCTTGCGCAATTGGATACGTTCAAGTTTGCCAAGAGGTGTTTTCATGGAAATGTTTCCTGCGTCAGCGGATCGGGGTGTCAAATCTGCGCCAAGGCATCGCGCAGGCAACAAAAGCTCTGGGAACGATTCCGTGCCGGGTCCATGTGGCTCGCAACGCTTCGTGCCAGTTCCAGCTTGCGCAACCCTTGCTTGAAATAGCCCTTCTTCTGGAGCTCTCTCTCCAGGGCCTCCCAGGTGCCGCCTTTGATGGCATCGGGGTTGCGGTATCCCGCTCTTTGGGGAACACTGGCGTCCACTTTGGGGTAGGCCGCGCGCACAGCCTCCCAGTCGCCAAAAAACCAGGCCTCCAGTTCCTCGATGGCAATGCGATTGATGACCTGAAACTGCCCCTGGACCTGGCGTTGCCGCGTTCCCAGACCGGCTTTGTGGGCCATCTGCTCCAGACGGTCCTTGAGCTGCAGGCAGTCATCGTCATCCCGATCCACGATCACCAGCACCTTGGCCGTGTCTGGCAGCCATTGGGCATAACCCATCAGACGCTGGGGCAGCTGTTTGAGCAAATCGTCCTTGCACTGAAACTGCCGAATCTCTGCCGTAACGCCCTGTCCAAGCATCTTGGGCAGCAGGCGTTGCAAAGCCTCCTCCATAGACGGCTCTTCCACCAACACATACAGGGTATCAACGGCCACGGCGCCCCCGCTTACCTTGCGGTTCCACGCTCTGGAGCGACCATGGAGCGCCCTGGTTGCGCAGCGGATCGCTCATACCAAACTGGCCCTCCATCCACAAGTGTCCCAAAGAGGCCCCTGCCGCCATGAACTCCTTGATGCCAATGATGTCGCTCGCCGAGCGGGCTTGGGTGAAGCCCTGATCGTCTCGGTACAAGATGCGCACTTCCTCTGGGCGACAGCTGTTCAAAAAGAACGGAGAGTGCGTGGTCACCAACAGCTGCGTGCGCTCAGAGGCCAATCGACACTCCTCTCCCAGCTCAGGCAACAACCTAGGGTGCAAAAAATTCTCAGGCTCCTCAATACCCACAAACTGGGGCGGCATCGGGTCGTACAGCACCGTCAAATAGGCAAGCATCTTCAAGGTACCATCGGATGCAAACTTGGACAGCACTGGCTGCTCGAACGGGGCGTCCTTCACCTGCAGCAGCAAGCGGCCATCCGGCATCGGCGTCGCGTCGATTCGCTCCAGCCGGGGGATGCGCTGACGCAGCACCTCCATCACCCGCTCCAACTGCTCGGGGTGGCTCTCCTTCAGGTATTGAATGACATTGGCCAGGTTGTCGCCGGTTTTTGACAGTCGCTCTTGCGGGCCCGATTCCGGTTGCGAGCGAGTGTTGTCCACCGACAAATAAGACACATACCAATCGGTGATGAAGTCGCGCAGCGCAGCCACACGGGGGTGCTGGGCAATCTGTCCCAGCGTGTTGACCGCAATCAGATCGGGGCCGCGCAAGGGCACCTCCTGCCGCTGATCGCTCTCATCGGGCTGGTCGCCACTCACCACGCTGCCCATACCGTGTCGGTAGGTTAGGAATTTAAAGGGACGGCCTAAAGACCCCCTGCGCCACTCCAGCCATTCTTCTGCCACCACAGGGCCCTTGGGCGTTTCATCAATCGACAAATGGTAGGTAATGAGCGGCGTCTTGGGGCGCTCGCGGTACTTGATCTCGATGATCACAGGCCCCTGCACCCCACGGGTTTTAAGCTCGCGCCCACGGCCTCGCCGATCCCACGCCTGGCGCAGCCCCCCTTGAAAGCACTCAGACAGAAAGTTGAATACATCAAACAAGGTGGACTTGCCGCTGCCATTGGGCCCCAGCAGCACCGTCAAGGGCGTGATGTTCTTGAGCTCAATGTTCTGCAGAGCCCGAAAGTTCTGAACCTTCAGGTATTCGATGCGAGGGACTGCTGTAGATAAGGCCATGACTTTGCCTGGGTGCGTTTGGAAGGAAAAGTGTGCCTCAAATTCACCTCGCAGCCTCAGCTGGTCGGAGACTAGACGAGGGAGCACGGTATCGCGGCAGGTGGAGAGCAGTTGGGTGGATGACTCGTTCAACCCCGCTTCCGTGTCAGAGATGCTCCTGACGAAGAAGAGGCAGGGCACCAGAAGCTTGAATTCGGCCGCGTCCATGTTGGCGCGCAGCTTGTCGGCGGAGGCCCAGAGGGCTTTTTGATGTCGTCGAGCATGGGCACAAGCTTACTCGCCGCTACCCACTCTCTTCATCGTCGGGCCACCCAAAGATGCAAAGCCGTCCCCTTGGGGGCAGCGATCCCAGCAGTGAGGGCGCGTAGGGAAATTTCCTCATCCCCGCGCCAGCACCGGCCCCAGCGCCACGCCGGTGTGCGTACCCAGGCGGACCACGTCTTCGGGCGGGGCTGCGGCCACAATGCACCCGCCGCCCGCGCCGCCCTCGGGGCCGAGGTCGATGATCCAGTCGGCCTCGGCGATGACGTCGAGGTCGTGCTCGATGACGACCACGCTGTGCCCGCCATCCACCAGGCGGTGCAGCACGCGGATGAGCTTGTGCACGTCGGACATGTGCAGGCCCACGGTGGGCTCGTCGAGCACGTAGAGCGTGTGCGGCGCCTTCTGGCCGCGCCGGCCGACCTCGTCGCGCACCTTGGTGAGCTCGGTCACGAGCTTGATGCGCTGCGCCTCGCCGCCGCTCAGCGTGGGGCTGGGCTGGCCCAGCGTGAGGTAGCCCAGGCCCACGTCCTTGAGCAGTTGCAGCGGGTGGGCTATTGCTGGCATGCTGGCGAAGAAGTCCACGGCCTCGTCCACCTCCATCTGCAGCACGTCGCCAATGCTCTTGCCGCGCCAGGTGACGGCCAGCGTCTCGGGGTTGAAGCGCGCGCCGTGGCAAGCCTCGCAGGGCACCTTCACGTCGGGCAGGAAGGCCATGCCGATGGTGCGCACGCCCTGCCCTTCGCACACGGGGCAGCGGCCCTCGCCGGTGTTGAAGGAAAAGCGCCCGGCTGCGTAGCCGCGCGCCTTGGCCTCCAGGGTTTCGGCGAACAGCTTGCGCACGGTGTCCCAGAAGCCGATGTAGGTGGCGGGGCAGCTGCGCGGCGTCTTGCCGATGGGCGTCTGGTCCACTTCGAGCACGCGGTCGATGGTCTCGAAGCCCTGCAAGCCCGTGCAGCCGATGAGCGCAGGCGCGTTGCCCGCGTCCATGGCGTCGCGCCCGGCCTTGGTACTGCGCTGCTGCACCCAGGCGGCCACGTTGGCCAGCAGCACGTCGCGCGCCAGCGTGGACTTGCCCGAGCCGCTGACGCCCGTGACCGCCACCAGCCGCTGCAGCGGCACGCGCGCGGTCACGTTTTGCAGGTTGTGCAGCTGCGCGCCGTGCACGGTGAGCCAGCGCAGGGGCTCATCCCTCAAGGCATTTAGGGCTGCAGAGCCCGTGGATAAAGCGCTGTCAGCTACTTTTTCGGTAGCATCCGACGCCATGGCACGGCGCGCCTGCAGCGGGTGGCGCATGGCGTGCAGCAGGTAGCGGCCGGTCTGCGAATCCTCGGTACCGGTCAGGTCGGCCACGCCGCCCTGGGCCACCAGGCGCCCGCCGCGCTTGCCCGCGCTGGGGCCGATGTCGATGAGGTGGTCGGCCGCGCGGATGGTGTCCTCGTCGTGCTCCACCACCACCAGGGTGTTGCCCTTGCTGCTGAGCTGGCGCAGCGCGCGCAGCAGGATCTGGTTGTCGCGCGCGTGCAGGCCGATGGTGGGCTCGTCGAGCACGTAGCACACGCCCTGCAGGTTGCTGCCGAGCTGCGCCGCCAGGCGGATGCGCTGGGCCTCGCCGCCCGACAGCGTGGGCGCTCCCCGGTCGAGCGTGAGGTAGCCCAGGCCCACCTCCTCGAGGAATTCAAGCCTGCTGCGGATCTCGGGGATCAGGTCGCGCGCGATCTCGGCCTCGCGGCCCGCGAGCGCCACGGTATCCACCCAGGCGCGGATGTCGCTCACCGACAGGCGCGCGATGTCGGTAATGCTCCAGCCCGCGTGGCCCGTGGCCGCGTTAGCGCCAAAGCGCACGGCGCGCGCCGTGGCGTTGAGGCGCGTGCCCTGGCAGCTGGGGCAGGCGGTGTCCTGCAGGTCTTCCACCTCGGGTTCGGCGAAGGTCTGTTCGCGGCCCTTCTGGTCGTCGGCAAGCACCGAGTCGTCGAACACCTTGCGCTGCTCCTTGGTCAGCTTGACGCCCGTGCCCACGCAGTCGGGGCACCAGCCGTGCTTGCTGTTGTAGGAGAACAGGCGCGGGTCCAGCTCGGCATAGCTCGTGCTGCACACCGGGCAGGCGCGCTTGGCCGAGAACACCTGCAGCCGCCCGATGCCCGCCGTGGGCGCGCCCGCCGCCAGGGCCTCGCGCAGGCCGTCCAGGTGACTGAGCACATGCACCACGCCCTTGCCGTGCGTGAGCGCCTGGGCCAGGCCCTCGCGCAGTGCCGCTTCGTTCTCGGGCGTCACATCCAGGCTCAGCACGGGCAGCTCGATGGTGTGCTCCTTGAAGCGGTCGATGCGCGGGAAGCCCGAGGTCGGCAGGAAGTCGCCGTCCACGCGCAGGTGCGTGAAGCCGCGCGGACGCGCCCAGTCGGCCAGCTCGGTATAGACGCCCTTGCGCGCCACCACCAGCGGCGCCAGCAGGCCGATGTGCTGCCCCCGGAACTCGGTAAGCAGTTGCGCGGCGATGCGCTCGGGCGTCTGCGGCTGCACGGCGGCGCCGTCCTGGGTGCAGTGCTGCACGCCGAGCTTGACGTAGAGCAGCCGCAAAAAGTGCCAGACCTCGGTGGTCGTGCCCACGGTGCTCTTGCGCCCGCCACGCGAAAGGCGCTGCTCGATCGCCACCGTGGGCGGAATGCCGTACACGGCGTCCACCTCGGGCCGCCCGGCCGGCTGCACGATGCTGCGCGCGTAGGCGTTGAGCGATTCGAGGTAGCGGCGCTGGCCTTCGTTGAACAGGATGTCGAACGCCAGCGTGGACTTGCCCGAGCCGCTGACGCCAGTGATGACGTTGAACCGGCCGCGCGGCACCTCCACGCTCAGGCCCTTGAGGTTGTGCTCGCGGGCGTTGACGATTTCTATGGTGTTTTTGGCCTCCAGGAGCCTGTCGGACTTGGGAATCGTCGGCTGCAAATTGGCCGCAGCGGTCCATTTTTCACCGTCTTTTTGCCCCATAGCCCCGCTATGGGGCTGCAAATCCGGCAAAAACTGTCCTCGCTGGGGCCAATTTTCGCTTTCGACGCCCCAAGTCCGACAGGCTCCTAGCGCCCGTGCAGATTGCGCAATGCGCTCCTGATTCAATAGCACCGGCAGCGCTTCGCTGGCACCGATGGCGCCGTCGTAGGCGCGCAGCGCGGCGCCGGTGTGCGACTGCGGGTGGGCGCGCAAGTCCTGCGGCGAGCCCTCGGCCACCAGCTGCCCGCCCGCGTCGCCGCCTTCGGGGCCCAGGTCGATGATCCAGTCGGCGGCGCCGATCACGTCGAGGTTGTGCTCGATGACGATGAGCGAGTGCCCCGCCTCCAGCAGGCGCACGAAGGCGCGCATGAGCTTGGCGATGTCGTCGAAGTGCAGGCCGGTGGTCGGCTCGTCGAACAGGAACAGGGTGCCCTTGCGCGCCAGCGGCTGGCGCGACTTGCTTTGCGTGCGCGCCGCCTCGGCCAGAAAACCCGCCAGCTTGAGGCGCTGGGCCTCGCCGCCGCTGAGCGTGGGCACGGGCTGGCCGAGCTTGACGTAGTCCAGCCCCACCTCGGCAATGGGCCGCAGCGCGCGCAGCACATCGCGGTCGTGGGCGAAGCAGGCCATGGCTTCGCTCACGGTCAGCTCCAGCACGTCGGCCACGCTGAGCGCTCGCCCGCCGCGCTCCAGGGTGATTTCCAGGATCTCGGGGCGGTAGCGCTTGCCGTCGCAGTCGGGGCAGCGCAGATAGACGTCGCTGAGGAACTGCATCTCCACATGCTCGAAGCCCGAGCCGCCGCAGGTGGGGCAGCGCCCGTCGCCGCTGTTGAAGCTGAACTTGGCCTGGGTGTAGCCGCGCTGCGCGGCCTGGGGCGTGGCGGCAAAGAGTTCGCGCAGGCTGTCCCACGCGCCCACGTAGCTCACGGGGTTGGAACGCGCGGTCTTGCCGATGGGGGTCTGGTCCACAAACACCACGTCGGAAAGGTGGTCGGCGCCCAGCAGCCGGTCGTGGCGGCCGGGGGTTTCGGTGGCCTTGCCAAAGTGGCGCAAGAGCGCGGGGGCCAGCACGTCCTGCACCAGCGTGGACTTGCCCGAGCCGCTGACGCCGGTGACGCAGACCAGGCGCTGCAGGGGGAATTCAATGTTCAGGTTCTGCAGGTTGTGCTCGCTCGCCCCTTCGAGGATGAGGCGCGGCGTGGCGTCGCCCACGGCGCGCGGCACGCCCAGGGCAATGCGCTTGCGCCCGCCGAGGTACTGGCCGGTCAGGGTGTCGGCGCTGCGCAGTGCGTCGGGCGTGCCGTCGAACACGATGTGGCCGCCACGCTCGCCCGGGCCGGGGCCGAAGTCGAGCACGCGGTCCGCCGCCAGCATGACCGCCGGGTCGTGCTCCACCACCACCAGGGTGTTGCCCGCATCGCGCAGGCGCAGCATGGCCTGGGTGATGCGGTCCATGTCGCGCGGGTGCAGGCCGATGCTGGGCTCGTCGAGCACGAACAGCGTGTTGACCAGCGAGGTGCCCAGCGCCGTGGTGAGGTTGATGCGCTGCACCTCACCGCCGCTGAGCGTGCGGCTTTGCCGGTCCAGCGTGAGGTAGCCAATGCCCACGTCGCAGAGGTACTGCAATCGGGTGCAGATTTCGTCCAGCAGCAGGCGCAGGGCCTGGGCTTCGGCGGACGGGGCGCCGGGTTTTTCTATGCCAAATGGGCCTCCAGCGCCCGTATCTGTTGCGCCAACAGCTATCAATTCAGTAGCATCTGACGCGCGCTGCGCCTCGGCCATGCGGTCGAAGAAGCGGCGCAGGCGCGCAATGGGCAGCAGCATCAGGTCGTGCAGGCACAGGCCGGGCAAGGCTTCGAGCTGGGCGCGGCTCCAGGGCAGGCCCTGGGGCAGGAAGCGCTGGGCCGGGTCGAGCACGGCGTCAGCGTCCTGCTTGCTGCCGATGCGCCAGAGCAAGCTCTCGGTCTTGAGGCGCGCGCCCGCGCACACCGGGCAGGGCGTGTAGCTGCGGTACTTGGACAGCAGCACGCGGATGTGCATCTTGTAGGCCTTGGTCTCCAGGTACTCGAAGAAGCGCTTGATGCCGTACCACTGCTGGTTCCACTTGCCGTTCCAGTGCGGCGAGCCGCCAATGACCCACTCCTTCTGCTCGGGCGTGAGGCGGCACCAGGGTGTGTCGCGCGGAATGCCGGCGGCCTCGGCGTGGCGCATGAGGTCGTCCTGGCATTCCTGCCAGGCGGGCGTCTGGATGGCCTTGATGGCGCCGGTGCGCAGGGTCTTCTTCTCGTCCGGGATGACCAGGCCGTAGTCCACGCCGATCACGCGGCCAAAGCCGCGGCAGGTGTCGCAGGCCCCGGCAGCGGAGTTGAACGAGAACATGGAGGGCAGCGGCTCGCTGTAGCGCAGGTCGCTTTCGGGGCAGTGCAGGCCGGTGGAGAATTTCCACACCTCGGGCTCGCCCTGCTCCACCAGCCGGTACACGTTCATGCGCCCACCGCCACGCTTGAGCGCCAGCTCGATGGCCTCGACCACACGCGCCTTGTCGGCGTTGCCCAGGCGGAAGCGGTCGGCCACCACGTCCAGCAGCTTGACGCCGCCCGCCTCGCGCTCGGCCTGCACCTTGGTGAAGCCGCTGGCCGACAGCCACTGCTCCAGTTGCTCGGCGCTGGTGTTGGCGGGCAGTTCGACCGGGAAGGTCACCACCAGGCGGGGGTCGTCGGCTTGTGCCCGTGCGCGCAGCTCGGCGTAGATGGTCTCGGGCGTGTCGTGGCGCACGGGCAGCGCGGTGGCGCGGTCGTACAGCACGGCCAGGCGCGCGAACAGGAGCTTGAGGTGGTCGTTCAGCTCCGTCATCGTGCCCACGGTGGAGCGCGAGCTGCGCACCGGATTGGTCTGGTCGATGGCAATGGCCGGGGGCACGCCCTCCACCCTGTCCACGGCGGGCTTGTCCATGCGGTCGAGGAATTGGCGTGCGTAGGCGCTGAAGGTCTCGACGTAGCGGCGCTGTCCCTCGGCGTAGAGCGTGTCGAACACCAGGCTGGACTTGCCCGAGCCGCTGGGGCCGGTGACCACCGTGAGTTCGCCGGTGCGCAAATCCACATCCAGGTTTTGAAGGTTGTGCTGGCGTGCGCCGCGGATGCGGATGGTTCCCTGGGTCATGGTGGGCTTTGTGGTCGGTGAGGCGAAACATTCTAGAAACAGCGCGTGGCGAACGCCTGCCATGGCGCCCATTGACCCTATGGCGCTTCGGTCCGGCAGGAGCACCCCAGCATGGCACACACCGCTCCATCTGGTATCAACCCTGCCCCCGCCGCGCACACGAGGCTGCAAAATGGGCGTTTTCTCCCCTTGGTTCCACCCCGCCATGAACCCCGAGACCCCAACCACCACCTCCGTGCTGCCTGCGCTGACAAGCCACCGCGTCTGGAATCAACTCGACCCAGCCGCCCTGGCCCAAATGGCACCGCAGTGGCAGTTGGAAACCGCAGAGGTGGGCACCCCCTTGCTGCCACAAGGACGGCTGCACAGCCGCACAGGACTGATCCTGAGCGGCGCGGTGGACCTGCACGACCCCGACCTGGACATGGCCGTTCACCTGCAAGCGGGCGAAATGTTCGGCTTTGGCGCCACCCCGGCACAGCACCTCACGACCTGGCAGGCGACTGCGGCCACGGACTGCTGCATTGCCTGGCTGGCGCCCGAAACCCTGTCGGCGCTGTGCCGGGATCACAGCGCACTGGCGTACTTCTTTCCCTCGCTCCCCGGCACGAGCCAGGCTGGCAACGCCACACATGCACCCGACTCGGGCGTGCACCTCAATTTGCTGGGCACGCCGGTGCGTACGCTCATCAAGCGCGAACCCATCACCCTGCCGCCGGGCACCTCCATCCAAGCAGCAGCGCGAAAGATGAGCGACCTGCGCGTGTCCTCGGTGCTGCTGGTGGAGCAAGACCACCTCTTCGGCCTGGTAACCGACCGCGACCTGCGCAACCGCGTGGTGGCGCAGGGGCTGGACATTGCCCGCCCCGTCTCCGACATTGCCACGCTGGCGCCGCTGACCATGCAGGCCCAGAGCCCCGCCTTCGAGGCACTGTTGCTGATGGCGCGACACAACATCCACCACATGCCGGTGCTCGACGGCACACGCATCGCGGGCATGATCACGGCCACCGATCTGGCCGAACAGCACAGCACCTCGCCCGTGTACCTGGCGGGCGACATCTACAAGCAACCCAGCCTGCAGGGCCTGGTGCAGGTCAGCAGCCGGGTGCGCCAGTTGCAGCAGCACCTGGCGGCGGCCGATGCCAGCGCCTACAGCACCGGGCACATCATCACCACCATCACCGACGCGGTGACCACCCGGCTCATCCACCTGGCCGAGGCCGAACTGGGCCCGCCGCCGGTGGACTATGTCTGGGTGGCGGCAGGCTCGCAGGCGCGCAGCGAGCAGACCGCGCGCACCGACCAGGACAACTGCCTGGTGCTGGACGACCGCTACGACGAGGCGCGCCATGGCGAGTATTTCCGCGCCTTCAGCCGCTTTGTCTGCGACGGGCTCGACGCCTGCGGCTACGTGCACTGCCCCGGCGAGATGATGGCCATGACCGACAAATGGCGCCAGCCGCGCCAGCGCTGGTCAGAGTACTTCCGCCAATGGGTGGACAAGCCCGAGCCCATGGCGCTGATGCTGACCTGCGTGTTCTTCGACCTGCGCGCCGTGCACGGCAAGCTCGAATTGCTGGACAGCCTGCGCCAGGAGGTGCTGGCACGCACGCGCGGGCACAGCCTGTTCCTGGCGCACATGGTGGGCAACGCCCTCAAGCACCGGCCCCCGCTGGGTCTGTTTGGCACCATCTCGCGCATCCGTGGCGGCGACAACGCGGGCACCGTCGATCTCAAGCACAGCGGCATCGTGCCCATCGTGGACCTGGCGCGGGTGTACGCCCTGGCCGGTGGCGTGGCTGCGGTGAACACGCACGACCGGCTGGAGCAGGTGGCCCACACAGGCGAAGTGAGCGAACAAAGCGCGCGCGATCTGCGCGACGCGCTGGAATTTCTCTCCAAGCTGCGCATAGACCACCAGGCCCGCCAGATGACACAAGGCCTCAAGCCCGACAACTTCCTGGCGCTGGAAGAACTCTCCAACTTCGAACGCAGCCATCTCAAGGAGGCGTTCTCGGTGGTGCAGACGCTGCAAGGGGTGTTGGGGCAGCGGTATCAGGCGGGAAGGTATTGAGCGTTTTTGGTCTCAGGGGCTTATTGGATAAGCGCTGATAGCTATTATTTTGATAGTTGACGCTGGGCTTTTGTCAGCGGCGGCTGGCCGGGATATGCGCCCGGCGGCGCAGTAACTTTCTTTCGCTTCGCCGAAAGAAAGTCACCAAAGAAAGGGCGACCCTGCTGCGCGTGACCCCGGCGCTGGCGCACCGGGGCAACCTGCGATGCTCGATCAGGGGGTGCGCCGCAGAACTCACTGCGCGCTGGCGCGCTCCGTTCAAACAACTGCGGCGAGTCAGTTCACGAAGTGCGTGTGTCCTTCGGCACACGCACCACCCCCTGCCCTGCGCTTCTCGGCACGCACAGAAGGGAACCCGGGCCAAAAAACCACACAGGCCATCGCTGCGCTCGGCCTGCATGGCGCAGGCGCTGCGCGCCGCGCACACCAGGCCGAGCGCAGCGATGGCCCGTGTTCTTTTCCACCCCCTTCTGGCTGCGCCTGCGGCGGGGCGCTTGCGGGGTGGGCATGCGCGTCGCAGCGCGCATGCTTCGTCCACTGACTCGCCGGGGTT